>NFZD01007758.1_pt1 | contig 30659 bp, 35 predicted proteins | sample 1095381 | NCBI WGS metagenome assembly NFZD01 (sample SAMN03609891, study PRJNA323583) | gut metagenome | isolation source: feces | host: Rattus norvegicus | place: Denmark: Riget | collected 2013 | reverse complement strand
GGAAGGTTTTCAGTTTTTGCTATTTGATACTATGTAACCTTTTTACAAAATTTACAATAGGTATAAACAAAAACTCCATCCATAAGCACTTTATATAGATGGAGAAAATGAAAAAGAAAGTTTTATGTTACCCTAAGTATAAAATCATTTTTGAAAATTTACAAATAAAAAATCCTACAGATAGTACAATAAAGGACTAAAAAACTATCTGTAGGATAAATCTATATTTATGTCAAAGAATCAAGTATCTATAATATCACATAAAATTTAATGTTTGTCCAGTATTTTTAATAAAATTAATATTTTTAATGAAACTAATTTTATACTATGAATAGGTATAAATCTCTTTATGAATAAATATTCAAAAATAATGTATATATAAATTGTTATACTATAAGAAAATAAAAATGGACTAGAAGTAAAAATGTCCCAATTAAAACCTTCTAGCCCAACATCAATCTTTTTTCGGAGTACAATTGATAATTAATCTATATCAGATAACAGTTAAAAAATCAAGTGTAATCTGTTATAATATGAACAAAGGAGAAAAACAAAGTGGAAAGAACAACATGTATAGCACTAATAATATCAGCACTGGAAGAATCTAAAATTAAATTCACCAAAGAGGAAGAAACATTAAAAATAAACGGACTGAACACAAAATACACTATCAGATTTTTAAAGCAGTATACTGAGATAATAGAAAAAACTAAAACAAAACAGAATAAGACCAAGTTAAATTATAAAACTTTATGTGTACTACCAACAAATGCATTTCTTATGATAGCAGATGAAAATACAAGTATTATGATATACCCCAAAGATTTTATAAAAAGACTTAATCAATAATGAAAAATTCCCATATAAGTTCCTATAATTAAAAGTGTAAGAGGAAAGATACCTTAAAACTTAAAATTTATAATATTTCAATAACATTTAATTTCTAATTTGCTCTATAACGCATAAAAACGGGCCATAGAACGCATTTAAGGTATAAGGTAGTATAATTTCATACCTATACCAAAATAAAGCGTTTCTAGCCCTGTTTTTAAACGTATATGGAAAAATAAAGAAAAACCAAAATACAGGATAATAAAAATCCCATGGCATAATATCCATGGGGCTACTATGAAAACTCATAATAGGATGATGAATATTTTATAAACCAGCTTTTTAAAAAATCAATAAAACCCTTATATGGAGAAAAATTAATTTTGTCCTATTTGTCCCACACTGTCCTAAACTGTCCAATTTAGTACCATTATGTACCACGATGCACCAAATCATACCCATGAAATCTGCTATGAATAAAAAGTTTTTCAGAGGGCAGAAAAATTTCAAAAACCATAAATTTCGTAAAAATAAACCCCCCTACACCATAATTACATATAATATAACAAAATAAAAATCTCTTTACATAAAATTTTCCCCTATAGGAAAAATTAAAAAAAATAACCAATATAAAAAGCAAAAATTTAAACCTAAATCCTATAATATCCAGTATAAAAAGGAGAAAATACAGAAACTAATCATAAAAATCAGTAAATTACTTAATATAACCTTCATGGAAAGTAAAATAACTACCAGTAAATTAAAATTTCCATATAAGGAACTGCAAATTAAATACCCTTATAGAGAAAATACATATCCCTGTATGTGAAATTACATAATTTATCCCATATAAAGGGGAAATATCGTGTTTTCTACTGGTAGGAATAAAAAAGTTTATAGGGGGCGGAGTAAAAATCTCTTTAAAAGGTTTTGGGGGGAAAAAATTAGAGCGAAGGGGTTAGGGCGAAGCCCTCCGATTTTCGGAGACCCCCCTATAAGAGGGGGCTCCCCACTTATAGTATAACATAGAATAAGCTAGTTTGTCAAGAGGTTTTTATGTATTTTTAAAGTATTTTGTGCATATTTATGTTTACTAAACATTTACTTTAATAGATATAAGGTACATTCTGTCAAGTAGAGAGGGTTTTTACATGTTAATTCATTTATTTATAAGGAATTAGCATCTTATACATGTAAAAGTAGACACTTGTGCATGTTTTATTTGGTAGGAACTGAGAAAGGCAAAAACCAAATTTTCCAGCACGACAACCCACCCTCTGATTACACCTATCGATGCTACACGTCCAAAGCTCCACTATAGAGAAACTCACACTGATACATTATGTTACTATCTACTCCATATACACATATTGGAAAGCTCATATCTATGATGTTATTTACATTTTGTTCTGAAAATAGCTTTAATCTTATTGATATAATTTTGATATCATTTATATTTCTTACTTTTTTCATTTATATAAGTATGTAAATTCAGTTACAATTTTAACCAAATTTCGATACAGTTATTTTTAATTTATTTTTAGTTACATTTGAAACTAAAATTTTACTTTTATAATTTTTAAATTTTTATCTTTATTTGTTGCTATATTGATTTTTATTTTCCATATGAGACTTTTATACATATTGTTGTTTTGTATATTTTTGTTTGTGTAATGCATAAAATAATGAATAAATTATAGTATTTTGTTTAGTAAATAAAGTGTTTTTTATCAGAGAGTGATAGATAGTGATGGAGGATGCTAGAAACGCTTGCTTTTGTTCCAGATAGTAATTATACATATTTTTTAAAATTTAAAGCCTATCGCAATATTTTGATTTTTATTCCCTATTATATAGGTAGTTTGCTATAAAACTATACAATATTGTATTTTTTGTTGGGTTTTTTGTCTCATTTTTAGTGGTTTTCTCTGTATATTTATGTATTCAAAAAGATTAAAAAATTCTTTATTATTTTATAAAAAATACTTGATTAACGTTTTAAGAAGTGTATAATATAAGTATATGGAGGACATAAGATGGAAAAGTACTATGTGGTTTATGGTGAAGGCGAAGCAGGGATGTATACTATCTACGGCTTTGGAAAAACAAGAGATGAAGCCAAAAGGGATTCGGTGCAGTATGGGTATGACATTGAAAGAGACGACCCATGGCTTTTCGCTGATGAGATTTCAGAAAAGGCTCTTGAGTATATCAAGACACAAGGGTGTAACAATATGGAAGATGAGGTTTTCCATTGGGATGCGAAGAGCAAGTATCTCATGATGAAAGAAGAGTATACAGAAGCTGAAGTAAAAGTTTAAGGATATGGAGGACATAAGATGACTAGAGAAGAGTTCAAAAATGGTTTAAAGAAAGCATGTGATTTATATCATTTTGCATATTCTGAAAAAAACAACGATATAGAAATTAAGGCAAACAATTATATTTATAGATTTTCTTTGTTTGGAAATAATTATGTGCATGCTGTGGTAAAGGATAAAACTTTCACTATTTGCGCAATTAAAGATGAACTGTCAAATACAGATATCATCTATGACGATATAAATATTCTCAATGGCGATTTTATATTATTATTCTTTGGATGTAATAAAATGCTAGTAGTCTAAAAGGATATGGAGGACATAAGATGAAGAACAATTTAGTCTGGAATGGAAACGAGTATTGCACAAACGACAATGATGAAGGCTTATTTATATGGTATGAAGGTTGGCAAGGTTCATATTACAGGCAGCTTAAAGGAACTTGCCAGTTTAGTGTAAAAAACGTTAAAGACAAAAAAGGCAAAATTAGGAAGTTTTTAAATAAGCATTATAAAGACGCATACTGATATAAAAGGGGTATATCATGGAAGAAAAGACATTATCAAGACGTTTAGAAAACTCGTTTTTCTCATGGTTAAATGATAAGGGAAAGCAATTCACTTATACTAGAGATTATGAAAAAACTTTTTGCATTCGCTATATGGATAATTTAGCGAAAGAATTTCTAACGATTTCTTTAACAATTAATAAAAATGAGGATGTTATCATTGCTGTAGATGGTTTGATTACAAGCATTAAATTTTTCAAAAAAGATAATTATCGTTTTTATGGTGATAAAGAAGCATTTTATATCGAAGATAAAAGTACTCATGATTCTATTTCGATTAAATAATGTTTCGCGTGAAACAATAAAGGAGTTAAAAATGAGAAACAACAGAAAAAAAGATTTGAAGAAAATCCTAAGGGAGCACGATGTTGAAATTTTATTTGAATCTTTACAAGAGTTTATCGATGAAGAAAACGAGACTTTTAATAGCTTGACAGATAGTCAGCAAGAGAGTGAAAGAGGTGAAAAGATAGAAAGAACAATAGAATTACTGCAAGAAATAATCGATTGTTTAGAAAGTGCCATTGATAGTGTAAACGGACTTGATGAGCACTTAAATTTAAATCTTTGGGATTAAGGGAGCGTGAAAAATGGGAAAAGTAAGAACAACGGCAAAAGAATTAAAAAATAGTTTTTATAGAAAGTATTATGTCGGGTATTGCGATTTGCAATACTTACTAGCGTGTATACACCCTTGTTACTATACCTGTGGTGTCTATGGTTGGAATTTTGACGGGTATGTAATCGACTATTTCGATGATTTGCCAACAATATTATTAACAGCGGGTTATAGGGGGATGTTAGGAGAGAGGCTGCAGAATATTAAAAAATATGAAGAAACAGCAAGTAAGATATATAGCGATTGGGATATAGATTTTTCTATGAAGAAACAGAAGTTATTAAAACTTTTACATGATCTATTGAAAGAAAACATAAATTTGAATAAGGGAGTTAATTAATGGCACTACAGAAATACATACGGATAGACTCGACAGACACTATAGATGATATAGCATGTAAGTTTGAAAAAGAATTTTACAAAAAAGCAACTGTTTTTAAAATTGATAAAAAAATCTTTTTACAATCGTATGATACTATTGTCGCTTATATTGATGAAAAAGATAGCTCTTTCCATAGGTTATGGGATGATTGGAGTAGCACTACAGGTAGACATATTTTTACATTCTGTTATGCTTTTCATTTAAAACCGATTTGTAAAAAGCAATGGGATAAAATGAAAGTTGAAAAAGTTAGTGGTGTTTATGAAAAAGTTTTAAATTTTAAAACAAGTAACAACTTGTTTTTAGGTTATAATAAATATATTTAATAAAAAAGAGGTAAAAAATGAGAGTTTTTAATTTTGGCAAAGAATCAAAAGAAGTAAAGGCAATGTTTAATTTACTTGAAAATTGTGTTAATAAAAATGGCACACGATTTTTTGAAAAGATAATTTTTTATGATGGTAAAAAATTTATTGCGACTAACGGTAAAATTTTAGCTATTGTCTCATCAATAAAATTTGAGGAATTTTTAGGCATTGAAAAGGGTTATTTTGAATTGCAAAAAAATATATTAATTGAAATTGAAAATAATGATAAATATGTTCATTATGAAAGAGCTGTACCTAAGGAAAACCCTATTATAGATTTTTGCACAAGTGAAATACTTAATTCAAATATAAAGGGTCAAGCATATAAAGACTGTTGCATAATGGAGCATGTCTGTATATATACGGGTGGTGTGTTTAATCCTAGTCTTTTTAAAGGTACTAGTTCTATCACATGGAACAAATTATTTTTACCTAGTAACAAAAATAAGCCAATTATGCTAGCTTCCAGAGTAGAGGACTATTGTTGTAATTATATTGTAATGCCTTTGGGCGATAGGAATTTTTTAACAGAAACAGAATTGAGAGCTACTTATGAAAACGCATTAAAGGATGAAAATACAGAAGAAAAAATTAAATATCTTGCGTAAAGGGGGTGCAGTTTATAAGTGAATATTTTAATTTTGTTAATTAAATTGCTAGAAAATATTTTTAATCTGTTTAGCAAAAAATGAAATTAAAGTCCATTCTTTCGAATGGACTTTTTTATTACCTTTTTTCAGTATAAACATAAATATGTGCAAAATACTTTAAAAATACATAAAAACCTCTTGACATACTAGCTTATTCTATGTTATACTATAAGTGGGGAGCCCCCCTATAAGAGGGGGCTCCCCCCTATAAGAGGGGGGGGGGAGTGTCTCCGAACCAGCCAAACTGATTTGGGGGCAAAAATTTTTGGTCTATATAATTTTTTGGTCTATTTGAAATTCTTACCAGCCGGAAAATTTTTACGGCTTTGAAAAAATTTGTGAATTTTTACACACCCTACCCCTTTTTATATTAAAATTTTCACCTTATAGAAACCAAGAATTATTTTGGTAGGAACAATTTTTAGGTCTCGACAAAATCTTTCAGGGCAAAAATTAAAATCGGTCTGAAAATCAGTTGTAAAATATAATTTCACTTTCTAATTTCCTCTCAGACGAATTTCTAGGGCATTTATACTGCACTTTACTAATAAATGGTATAAATTTATGTTTTTATTACATAAATGCGTTTACGGCCTTATTTTTAACCCACACCCTATCCCCTATAAAATAAAAATATATTTTATAAAAATAAAACTTTCTTAATACATTTATTACCAATTTTTTCTTCAATATAAATATTAGATTTTTCAATCTTTTTAACTGAATTAAAAAGGCATGTTCTTTTATAACCCTTCCCCCATAGATATATTTAATAAAAAATTGAAGAGCATAAGTGTATACTATGATTTCTATATCACCAATAATTTTTCTGTATTGTAGTAATGGTAAGGCATAATCATATTTATATCCTTTTTTTCTAATATCTCTTCAAACTCTAATCTTGTCATATTTTTATTTCTTTATTCATGTTTTATACATAAAAATGTATATAGTTTATAGTAATTTTTACAATTGTAATGGGAGAAGACAGTAATCAACTCCCATTACAAAACTTTTTATGCAACCATTAAGATTCTCTGTGTTGCTTCCAATAGTTTTGAACCATCAAAGAAGGTTTCAAGTCTATTAGACTGAGCATTTTTAGTATTTCTTATTGGAGCTGTATTAGAAACATAATCAGCAACAGCATTGTAAATGCCCCAGCCATTATTTCTAAAATTAGCTAAATCATCCTTTTCATTATGAATAGTTCTTATTCTATCTGAAATAATATCAAAAGTCTTTTCACTACTATGTAATGGATTAGTTTCTTCTAGTACTTTAAGGAAATAATCAACATGCATTTTCTTATTTGCTAGTTCCTCTGCTGTTTCTTCCACACTGTCTAAATAGTGAATTGCTAGTCCTAATGATTCCTTAGCCTGTTGTACTCTACCCTCTAAGCTGTCTGTATGTCTGCACTTCCACATTCTCTTAGCACCCTTAATAGCCAACTGTAATGTATTATTACATACAACTCTAATATTACTCATACCAGCAACAAAGCTACTTGTACCGTCATGGGAATTAGTGAAGAAAAGATAGTTTTCTGTATCATCACCTAAAATAGTTGAATTAGGTAATTTAACACACATGAAAACACGCTTTCCATTAAAGAGACTACCACAGGTTTCATAGTGGCACTCAATTTCTTTGTTTCCTACGATTTCATCAATAAACTTGAAAGATTCTTCATTCTGATAGATTCTATATCTACCCTTTACTACACCTAATGGAAGATTGATATCTTCTCTAATGTTTGCATACATGCCTTCAACCTTATTGTTGTTAGCATAAATAGGATACTGCTTTACTTCCCAGTCCAGCTTTGCAATTTTTATTGCATCTGCACTTGTTGGAGCGTCCTGTACAACTGTTCCAATACCATGCCATGGTTTCTCTTTTGTACTCATCATCCAATCATACTGTAATAGTTCACTTGCCATTGTTTTGACTCCTTTATTTTATTTATGATTAGATAATATACATGTTTTAAAGGATTGTCTAGTAGTTTTTAAATTATTTTTTATAAATTTTTAAAGAAATATAGCCCTCTTTTTAAAGGGCTATATATAAATCAATATTCGATTGTAACTCTGCCTAGCTTCTCTAAACTATATCTGAGGGCATCCATCAGATGGCTAAAGGCATGGTCAGGTTCATTTTCTAGGCTTCCGTCTATATTATCCTCTTTCCAGCTGTAATTACTCAAAGAAATAATAGTATTTGTACACCTAGGATGAACAATTATCTGATAATCTTGTATCTTCTGTATTCCTCCTAATACACTGCCTTTTCCCTTTTTTGCACCTCTGATATTCCATAGGCCTAATAGCTTCAATTCGTTGATAGTTCTAGGGTCTTCACTATCAGCCATAATTGGAGCGTCTTTATATCCCTTATGAATAAGTGCATCAGCAATCTTCCTATTTTCCATAGTGGTTTCACAATATTCATCATAGATATAAATTTTGTAGTCTTTTTGACTGGCTAAACAAGCAATAAATGCTGTAGGGTCATTGTAACCAAAGTCCATGCCATAGTATTCCTTATAACTTGGAGTATTTCGGATTTCTTCTACATCAAATTCTTCCTGTACCCAATTCTCATAGATAAGGCCTTTTGCTATACCCCATTCCTGTATGTTCATATCAGTTCGCTAGACTGATACCGTAATTTTATTACAGCTGTATATCACTATACAGTTCAGACTATATCTTAATGGAAAAATCAATTCCATTCTTGCCGTTTCGAGTTCGCTTGAACCCTACTCTACTTGCTTCCGTTACCCTCCATGTAACGTGCTTTCGATAGTCGTTATACTCTACAGAAAACCAATGATTCCCTGCTTGGTACATGATTGTCCTATTAGATAGGAGTTTCCATGTTTAGGCAAGTTTATAGAGGGCAAATGAAGTCCTACCCTCTCCTTCGATTAGATATCGCTTAGGATTTTGTACTCTCATTTTCTCAAAGAGTTCATAGTCTTTCACACTTAGGAACTCATTGTTTTTATATGTAGTAGTATAAGTCCATGCGTCAGGGTCTTCGATATCGAAAAACCTGTGCTTTATCCAACTTCTACTGCTCCCATTTATATTCATACTAGCTCGCTATACTAGTACCTGTTTATACAGCTGTATGTTTCCATACAGATTAGACTATATCACACTCCTTATAGGAGTCTCCCCATTTCCATTCGCTTGAATGTACTCTACTAGCTATTATGTTTAACATAATGTTTTCGATAGTCGTTGCACCTTCTAAAGTGTCTACCTTGAAAATCAAATTCAATAACATTATCTTTCATCAAATTATACATGGTATATGATGGAATATCATAAGCTTCTGAACAACTTTTGAAAGTGGAAAAATATTTATCGTCAGTTTCACAATAAATACGATAAGTAGGATTAATTTTATTATCAGAATCATTTAGATATCTAAATACCAGTCCATTTTTTAAAACTGAACCTTTATTTAGATGGTTCATGATAGTTACTCTATTCAATCCATAAAATTCACTAGCTTCTCTGATTGATACAAAAGTTTTTTCATCATTTGTACATATAACTGGTTTACTCTGTGTGGAATATACCCCAGTTCGTATTTCAGCTGGTCTTGTATTTTTTACAGTATCTTTATACTTAAAATAATACTCTGCTTCTACTTTAAGGACTTCTTCTTTTGTTGAATTAGGAAGCTCTTTTACAATACAAACTTCTACATCATCAAAAAGCTTTAAATTTTTTCCTTTCATATATGTATGAATAGGTAACTCGTGTTTTTCTTCTCTAAATGCTCTCCTATGTTCATTTAATCTATTACTTATGTACATGGTAGAACCAACATAAATAACATTTCCTGTTTCTTTCTCTCTAAAAAGGTAAATATAGTACATTGTTCTTTTCATTTTATTTCTCCTACTAATTAAGTTTACCCTATTAAGAAAGATATGTCAAAGTAGTTTGTACCTTAGCTTGGTTCATGATTGCCCTCGTCTTTACGTTAGGGGTTTCCATGAATTAAGGGAGTTTTTCATCATACATTGCTGTATGAAGCCACAAATTTATGGATTGAGCGTTAGAGTTATACTATGGAATAATGGCTCAGGCAATTTTCCTCTGATGGATAAATCGATTTTGTTAAAGTCCTCCTCGTTTTGTATTTGAAAGGCTTCCTCGCAATATGTTACGGATAAATCGCTTCCATTTATCCTCTATATGTTTCCATATAGTTCAGACTATATCTTCATGAAAATATTTTCATGCTCTCCGTTTCGAGTTCGCTTGAACCCTACTCTACTTGCTTCTTCACTATTTCTAGCTATGCTTTCGATAGTCGTTGAACGTTTTGCATAAATATGCAATTTTGCTACTGATTGCCCTCACCATTATGTGTTAGGGTGTTCCAGTAATTAGAAGAGTTTATTGTGAACCAAATTTTTAATCCACACCCAGCAAAGCTGGCCTTTATCCACCGTTATGGAAGTAATGCTATCAGGTTCATCTAACCCACGAAAGATTATCTTTTGTCCTGACGGCCTGTAAATCAAAGTATTCTCTGACTTAGGTACTTTCCATAAATGAGCCACTCCCAATTTGTTTATAGCCCAAATTAACTGTGCCCTTGTACTGTCTTTATGCGTGTTATTAAATCGCCTAATAACAAGCGCATTTGGGAAAACGTTGTACACATGGTAGTAATACATCATATTGTATATAAACCATAAAGCAGTAGTGGTAGATTTTTTACTACCTCTACTGCCCTTTACAATACGATAACGTTTTTTACAGTGCCAAAAAGCATTATAAGAGCCACCAACAATCTCACTTAGACTTACTGTTGTCTCTTCCATCTGTTGTTTCTTTGTCCTCCTTTGGCAAATCGTTATTAAATGTCATATTAAGGTTAGCATTAATATCGCTGTTCTGCTGTATCTCTCCTAGTACGTTTATAAGAGAGTTAAAAGCTGGAACACAATTAGCTTTACCCTTTAACACTTGCTGAATCATCATCATAAGCATTAGAGTCTGATTACTGATATCATAAGTAACACCCTGTTCTCTAAGTTTTTTGATTGTGTGCTTGTCTTTGAGTGGAATAGATAGCAGTTCTTCCAATTCTGCTTTCATCTGCTTTTTTCTCTTAAAATTCTCCGTTCTAGTTTTTACACCCTTACGAACATTTTCTGCTATCTGTTCTCTAGTCTGAGTAGCTACCCAATCTTGGATATCATGCCCATGCGGATTATGCTTATATTTGTGCATGTTTTTCTTTACTGTCTCATTTACAATTTTATCTTCAGGAACACCTATAACATATTTTTCTTCGGTTTTTTCCTGTGTTTTTTTGTCTTTTTCTTCTGCCATATTAATTCTCCTTTATCAAAAATAATTCTTTTAATATTTTCTCATACCATGAGTATAAATTTTTATCATTCTCCCAGTTAAATTGCTCCATTTTAGGATTTTCATTTAAATTGGAAGAAGTTTCCACTACATAATGATTTTTCTTTGTCCTTACTAATATTACTTTAGCATGATTATCTAAAACTTGTAATTCCCATTTATTATTTTTACATTTTTTAGCTATCTCACTAAAATAATCATAGGTTTTATCGGTTTCTTTCTGTACGCTAGAAGTAATAAAATGTGCTTTGCTTAATCTACCTTTTCTATACAAACCGTCTAATACATTAAACTGTTTTAAACCAATACGAAAGGTAAGCACATATAGTTCACTGATAGGCTCTAAATCTGCAATGTATTTAATTATCCCAATGGAAGAAAAGCCACCTCTAGTAGATATCATCTTATAACAATCTTTAGTTGTAGGGGGTTTATCAATAATATTGTCTAATTGTGTTGTCTCTCTATCAATATCAAAAAGCATTCTATCTTTAGACTGCATTTTTTCGACAATACCACAAATATCTAATTGTTTAACTTTAGGTTTATCATCAAACATATTAAAATCAAAGTCAAAATCATATTCAAAATCTAATGCCATATATTTATTATAACGTTTAAAATTATTTTGTGAAGCAATTTGAATGGAGATAAATAAATAATAGTTTACTAAACTTTACAAAAATATATTTATGGTGTATATAAATAGTGGCCTAGAATTGTGTGGATTTTTGTGCTGTTGTTTTTCTCCATATAACCTAGGCCAATCTTATTTTTACTTGTCTAACTGTACATTTACATTATCGATATAACTTAATGATGGTGCGTCAATATAAGGAACGTAATATTCAACAATCATATTTTTTAAAGTATTTGTGTCGAATATAACTGTTGCCATGCTGTTATCATTAGCTATGTCCACAAATTGTACTGCCCTATGAATTTTACTTTTCAGTGCATTTAATTCATTTTCTGCATTAATTAAGTGCATATAGTCTCTATATGGTAGTGTTACTGTATGATTACTTATATTCATAATTTTACCTCGTAATGGAAAGTATAAAGATAGCAAGTGAACCAACACAAAGTGTTACTCCTGTCCCTATCCCAATACCTTTCCATAGTTGTTTAGTTTTCTCCTTTTCTATTTCTTGCTCTAACTTCGTCAATAATGCGTTTGCTTTCTCTAAGCCGTTCTGACTGTTCGTTAAGGCTGTCTGCAAGCTTGTTTGCTGTGTTTGTAGCATTGCATAGTTCAGTTTCAGTTCGCTTAACTGCTTCTGTTCCACTGTCAATGAGTTCTGCAATGTTTTCACTAGCTCTTTCTGCTTCTCTAATTCCTTCTCCGACTCTATCAGATTGTTCTCTAACGTTGCTAACTCCGTTTCCGTTATCTGATATATTTCTTCTGCGAACAAACAAGAAGGCTGTAATAGCAGTAGCAATACCAACGATAAAAGCCCAAATAGTTTTAAAAATATTCTTCTTTTCATCCATTAAAACCTATCCTTTATAACTATCAAACCATACCTTATATTCTCTTGACTTAACCTTAAAGTGGATATCTCCCTTATCAGTTCTCCATACAACACCTTCTCTTGGTATAGATGGTCTTACAACAGATGAATTTTCAGATTGATTTAACATTCTTTCAATATCATCAGTAATATGTCCTTTTCCTAAGAGTGGAACAATAGGTAAGTCAAGTTCTTCACAAATATCTAGTATTTCAGAAAATGCCAATTTTCTACCAGTCTTATAATCATATCCACCATAGATAAACCATTTATATCCATCAATTTTATAGATATTCTTCTGAATACCATTACCAGCAATTTCACCCTGTAAGCAAAGTTGTACTTTATACTTTTTATAGTAATTCTTTAATTTATTGTAAAGGTCATACTGTTTTGCAACCTCACCCCAGCAACCAGTATATCCTACTTCAATATTATTAGAATAAATCAAAAGTTCATTTTTCTTTTTATCGTAAATATATGATGAAGCACAACCTTCTATTTTCTCTGTAATAATAAAGGACTCTTCAATATCCTTAACACTTTCCCAGCATTTCTCAATATTAGTTTCATCTGACTTTGGAATATTGACAGGATATCCGTTTACTATAGGCTTTTTAAAGAACAGTTTTCTTAAAAACTTAAATCTATACCACCACTTACTATTGGAAATGCTTACGGGGTCTTCTGCTGTCTCATAGAGCCTAATTCCAAGTATATCAGTAACATTATCGCCTTCCCTATAATCTCCTTTAGGTAAAATACTTAGTGAAAGAACAAGTCCCTCTGATACAACACTGCCCATTTTCATAGGTCTAATTCTAAATCCATTAAGTTTTTCAGAAAAACAGTGTTTTCTCAGAAACTCGAACTCAGGCCTTACTGGCAGTATGGAATCATAGAAGATGTATATACATAGGTCTCCTACATTGAATGTATCCTTCTGAATGATACTGTTGTAGTTCTGTATCGTGGCAAGCACTATCCTGTCCTTGCCCTCTATTGGTTTTATGTCCTGTATTCTTGATACAATAGCTAAATCATGCATTATTTCTCCTCCTTACAGTTTATAGTAGTAACATAATTAATAAAATTCTTTCTTATTTCTCTAAAAAGTATGACGCTCAATACAAAATTGCCAACTACGTTAAAAATAGCAAGTACAATAAGTGATGCTACTAGAGTACCTAGGTAAAGCATTGATGGAGAAAGTACAATCCACCAGTTGAAACTTATTAAATTACATGCTTTTAGAGCTATGAGAGCAAATTGCATTATTACGATAAAAATCATTACACTTTCAAAAATATTTAATGTAAAATCACTTTTATTTTTCCTGTGTTCCATTATTTTTATTCCTTTTTCTTTCTTTTAAATCGTCAATTCCATTTACAACTTAAAACTTTCCGCTTCCTTCCTTGTTCTGAAAAAATGTATGCCAGTTCCACATTCTATATTGTAAATAAGATTGTAATCATCAATCACGATTGTCTCACCTTTCTTGTATATGAAATTACAATCATAAGATGAAACTGCTGTACTTATTTCTTCTCCCTTGCTATCTTCTATCTTAATGACCTTGACTGTGTTAGTCCTGCATTTGTTGTTATTCACGCTAAAGACAATTGCGCCAACAGGTATTTCAAGCGTGACAATAGCATTATCCAAACATTTCTTATATCCAATAATAGATTCTTTTAAGATTGCACCTAGCCTAATTTGTTCCTTAGAATCAAAGTTTGCCCCCCTTAAGTTTGCATTGCTTAAGTTTGCGCTGTATAAGTCTGCACTCCTTAAGTCTGCATTGTTTAAGTTTGCATTGCTTAAGTTTGCACTCCTTAAGTTTGCATTGCTTAAGTCTGCATTGCTTAAGTCTGCACGGCTTAAGCCTGCCCCCTTTAAGTCTGCACTGCTTAAGTCTGCACTCCTTAAGTATGCATTGCTTAAGTTTGCATCAGTTAAATCCATGTATGATAAATCGCAATTGCTTAAATCAATATATTCTATAGTGCCTTTCTCGAAATCTTTTAGAATACCCTCCAATTCTTTTCTTGTAATCTGTCTCATCTCTGTCATTTTTTTGTTTCCTCACTTTATTGAACAATCTTTCATTAACTTGACAAGCTCCTTTCTAAGCACTTTGCACCTATTGCCTAAGTCATTGTAGGTCATTCCATCATATCTATATGGGACAAACCCAGTATATGATGGAAGCTCTAGGCTATTTGCTAGGTTTTTTATCAACTGCAATCTTTCTTCTGATTCCATTTCTTCTGATTTCATTGTTTTCATTTCTAACCTCTCTGAAAAATACTCCAATCTTGTCTTTTCTATCATTCTTTACACAAGAAAACATTTCACACATTTCTATGTAATTCATGAATATACAATCATCACATGGAGAGTAGATATCATCTCCATTTTCTATAATACACTCTGTCTTTGTTTCATTTTGTTTTAGAATGAATCTTGTCCCAACTGGCAGTTCAATAATCATTTTTCTACCTCAAGAAATTCTTTCATATAGGGCAGTGATTCTATATACTTACAAAGCACTTGCCATTCAGATAATTTGTGATTCTTTCTTTGGTGATAAATATTCATCAATGTTTCATAATTTAAATCAATGGTTCTCTTCTGATTATAAGAAGATGGTAGCAAATCAATTATGATTCTCCAATATTTTTTATTATTTGTTTTTAGATACAAATATCTTAATTCATTCAATTGCTCTATTATTTCATTCAAACAATCTAAAGGAGTTTTTGTTTTAGAAAAGTATTGACCGTTACAAATTCTGCTTATAATACTATTTGAAGTTTCAAACTTTTTAGCAATATTTTGTATTTGTTCCCCTTCTAGTCTAAGTTTAAGAATTTCAATAATTTCGTTATCATGAAATATTCTAGATTTATCACTAATCGCTTTTCTTGATTCTTCATTCCAAAAGCAAAGTTTATTATCCTGTGAATGCTGTGCATTTTCGCTAACAGATACCCATTCTAAATTTGAAAGATTGTTATTTTGTTTATTTCCATCTTTATGGTTTATATAAGGCTTGTTTTCAGGATTAGGTATAAAAGCTTCTCCCATTAACCTATGAATTTTCCTTGTATAAACAACATTATCTATTCTTAACTTAACTCGACCGTAATCATTGTCTGAATAAGTTACAGCAATTTCTCTTTCTTTTAATTTTGATATTCTATCATCACTTCTTTTTATTTCTCTTGCTTCTACTTTAACTTTTCCTGAATTTGACACAAATGCATGAGGGATATCTTTTATAGGTCTCCATTCCTCTTTTTCAACTATAATAGGTATTTTTTTGATTTGCGGTTTTTCAGAAAAAGAATAAAAACTATCATTAGAAAAATCATTAATTTCAAATTCTTTTTTAGTTATTGTATGCATTGTTGATTCACTATTCTCTGTCGTTCCAACTTTGTACGTAGAAAATTGTTTCCAAAACGATAAAGGTGCTGTCACATCAGCCTGTACATGAATCATTCTTAAAAACTTTCTGTGTTCACTACCAGCCTTAATTAACTTCTTACAAAGTTCCATGTCTTTTTTGCCAATAGCAAAGAAATAGCAGTTCTCTTCTGTTGGACAATCTCCACTATCTTCACTATCTCCGTAATAACAATCACAACAATTATTTTCGCCAATACAATAATTACTATCACTCTTGCTTGTAGATTTATAAGGCTGTCTCATACCCCTCAACGCTCCGTTGAATCCCCATACTTCCGTGTTTTCAATCTTAATCATTATTTAATCTCCTTGTTATCTAATTATAGGAATCTATTTGAGATTTTTACGCTCTTTATAAGATTTTAAAATATCTTCGTTCATATCCTGTGCAAAAACAGAATCAACTTTTTCACCATCCATAACTAGTTTCATATCTCTATTTCTCCTATTGAGTGTTTGCATGATATCTTCTTCTATGCTGTTCTCCAAAATAAGATAGTAAATAAGCACAGAATCGGCTTTTTGAGAAATTCTGTCATTCCTAGCTTCTGCCTGTTCATGTTGTACCCAGCTTCGCCCAAATTCAGTAAAAACTGTTACGTGGGAAGCAGTAAGAGTTATACCAGCTCCACATGCCTGTATCTGTCCAACAAAAAGCCTAATATTTTTATTATTTTGAAAACTATCAATATAAGTTTGTCTATCCTTAGTCGGGGTAGAACCATTAATTCCTACTGCTCCATAAGATTTAAATGTATCCATCATCCTATTAAAACTATCGTTATGCCAAACAAATAATATAAGTTTTTCGTCAGAGGAATCTAAAAAATCTTTTACCCAACCAATAACAGCATTTTCTTTAGCCATATATGCTCCCTTTTTTAAATGAGCAATATGTCCTATCTGTTCTTGTTTCTTCTTTTTCCCTGTCCTTATATCTTCTTCAAATTGCCTATCTATCTCTTCATAAGCTTGCCTATCCTTAGCACTAACAGTCATTGGAACAACAGAGCGTATCTTAGGGGGAAGTTGTGTAAGTACTTCACTTTTTAATCTTCTAATCATAATGTCTGATATTTCTTCTCTTAACTCTTCTGTATTACTTGCTCCATCAAACTTCCATCCAAAAAAGGTCTTTTTAGGGTCACAATATTTCATAAGAAACTTATATCTGTTATTAAACTTATCAGGGTTTAGTAAACTTAAAGCCGTGTAGAATTGACTAGTCTTAGTTTCATAAGGTGTACCCGATACAAAAATTTTTCTTGAATCGTGTAATTTTTTACAAATCTTAATAACTCCTCTAGCTCTAATTGTTTCATCCTCAGCAATAAATTGTACTTCATCACAAATAATTGTTTTAAATGGAATAGTAGCTAGAATATCACACCAACCATTAACTGGCACAACACGTTTTCTATAGGGTTGTCCTGTCGCTTTTGCTAGTTTACGTCTATTAAGTTCCTTTTCTTTTTCTTCCTTATCCTCTGTTCCTAAAATATCATAGTTTATAATAATTGCTTTATACTTATCAAAAACGGAAGAATCTAAAAGTTGCTCTTGCTTACCCCAAATAACGTAAGAATCAATATTGCACCATGTTTTTAACTCTCTAGCCCAATTAAGTTTAAGTGAAGCTGGACAGATAATAAGTGCTGGCAATGACTCTTTATTTTCTTTTAAATATGTTGCTACTTGTACTGTTTTTCCACAATTATGAACTAAAATCTTATTAGCAAAGAAATTGTTTATATTAATACACTTAATGTCATAAACATGCCTTTCACCTATTTCTTCAACATACTTAACAACTTCTTTGTGTATATTTCCAAAACGAAACGATAATTTGCTACCCTCACAATATATATGTTTGCCTACGCTAGCAATCGCTGGTATTGCACCTAAAGTCGTTATAAGTTCATGGTCATGAGTAAGATATAGTTCCTTTCCACTTGACATCGTAACCTTAACACAATTCTTTATTCCACTATCGATTACATCATATACCATAGTATATTTTGTATAGATATAAGTGTCAGAGCATTTAATATAGTATTTATGCTTACTGTTATATTTATAGTTTTTATGAAACAACCGATAAAAATCAGATAGTTTTAGTTTTCTTACAAAACCTCTATGTTTAACAGTAACTAGACTTTCTCCATCAATACAGCCCATTTCATCAGCAAGCAATATATTTGTTTTAGTAGAAAGCATACGTTGTACTCCCTCTCTCTGAAAGGGGTATAGCTTTGCCATAGACGCACTTTCTTTAGGTGACAGGAATATTTTAGCACTTTCATCAAAAGTTAAGCCTAGAGCCTGTAATTCTTTCGCTATTCTCCTTGTAGGAGCAAAGCAAAGAATCTTAGGAGACTCAATATATTCTTCATAACCTAAAGTTTCTGCTAAATTAAATAATTTATCATAGTTACCTTTGTTTATTTCTGCACAAAGATACTGTCCATCATAAAATATCATGAAAAATATTACCTCAAATTAATAGTAGCAAGCACACTCATTTAGCCAAAAGTTCTTACAATCATTCCAACACTTTGTAGCCTTAGTTCTAGTCCAATTAAAAGCTTCTACAACTGCATAGATAGATGGAACAGTTCTGCCTTTCTTCTGCCAATTTCTACTTAAAATCCAACTGAAAACTTTAAATGAATCAATACTAAGAGATTTTTTTGCATAATCTAACAAAGATTCTGTAGTATCTTCATTGTCGTAGTAAGAAAGTATAGTACAATTGTCTTCGCTAATTTCATTCTCTAAATCAGTAATGTTTCCATTTAAATAATCATGGAGACTAATACCTCTCTGTTTGTTGTACTGTGTACCATAATCAGACAATCTACCTAATAGATTGATATAAAGGTAAGTGGAAAATGTAGCCTTTGTAGGCTCAAATGATTTAACACATTCACAATAAATAAGATAACCCTGTGCTTCCATTTCTTCGTATTCGATATTGAACTTATCGCTATACATACGTGCCATTTTCTGAATTAATCTCTGATAGTCCTTTAACTGTAACATAATGCTGTTGTTTCCTCCTGTTACAGTTAAAGACTTTAAACTAATTTTATTTTTTATGCAAGTAGTTTTTATAAATATTTTTAAAAGTTTTCCAATCCATTGTAATAAATGGAGTTGCACCTAAAGACTGTTTTCTAAAGATTAACAACCAGTCTGTTCCCTCTGCTGTATTAGCTCTAGCCTGTTCTACCCATTGTGGTATAGCTAAAGTTTCGCAAGCTTTACACTCAATGGAAAAAGGAAACATTTCTCTTGCTTCACCTCTTAGAATCACATCAACCCCATTTAATCCCATTTCTCTTGAATGAATTAAGCAATTATCATCAGATTGACTATAAGGTATATCTAATAATTCACTTATCTCTTCGCATACGAAATACTGTAGCCCTCTGCCTTTACTCTTAGCTGATGAAGGTTTAATTTTCTTTTCTGCTTTTTTCAATCGTTTTAAGAGCGTTTCTGCTTTTTTACTTTTATCGTGAGAAAGGAGTTCAATTAAGAACTCCCTCTCTTTTTTATCCAGCTTTATTTCTTTCATTATTTGTCCTCTGCTCATAGTGTTTGCACCTTTCACAATATCGCATACTCTGACACTCGTCACCTATAATTTCGCAATAATAGCCAAACCACCTGTCTGTATTGTGATAGGTTATGTCCATGAGATACTTACAAGTTTTACATTGTCTACAACTCATTTTTGCCACTCCGATTCAAATACAAAATCATTGCATTGTGTGTCTTCCTGTAAATTAGTTACAAAATGATATTTAGTACACCATAATTTCATATTTTCTTCATTTTCGGGTAAAACAACGCCTTTTTCACAATGTCTACAGAAATAACACATATTCCACATACTACTCGATTTGTGTTCCGTATTTTTTTCTTCGTGATGATTTGATTTCATCTTCAAGTTCCTCCCACTTTGCTTCGACTCTTTGTCGTAATTCTTCTTGTAAGTTATTATCCTCTATATAATTAATGAGTTCATCTCTAGTCATTGTAGTACCAAAAGTCTCTTGATACTTGGAAAGATATTCTTTCTTAGAGATTGCCCATTCTGTAACACTATCAACAGTGATTTTTCCACTGTAATACTTACTATTCATGTAAGTATCCATGTAATTATAATCTTCCAACCAATGCTTAATGGTTGTAAGAGTAAGCTTTTCTGTTCCTCCTTCCCATCTGATTGCCTTAGCTGATGAAGTAAGTTCTCCCTGTGGTGTTCTCAGATTAAAAAGATAATCAATATTACTACCTGTATTATCAAGTCCATAGTCATATAGTAATGTAAAGAAGCACTCTCTAAAAGGCCTTGGAACTTTACCTTTAGTTACTTTAGCCTTTACTACTACACCTGTTGTTCTATCCTTTTTAACAATCTTTTTTGCAGTAGCAAGCCAAATACACATGTGTGCATAAAAATCTAAAGCTTTTCCACCACTTCTTGAATATTTCTCAAAAGAGAACATATCTACATTTTCTCGAATTTGTGAAACTATAACTACAAGAATATTTTTATCTTGTATCTTGGAACATAACTGAGGAAAGAACTCGCTAGAAAGATATTTAGCCTTTCCCATGCCATAAGTACCTTTATCAAAAGATTTATCGTTATTAAAGGCTTTAAGTCTATCTTCTGCTCTAGCATTTTGTTCTTCACTTGTTAATGAATCTAAGCTATCTAGCACATAGATTCCAAACTGGTCGTCTTTTAGGCTATCAGCAAAATTAGCTATGTTGCAATATGCTTCCTCTACTGATGAAGAACTAATCTCTTCTCCATAAGGAATAATATCAAACCCATACATGGATTGTGTATCAAAAGAATAACCTCTTTCGCAATCATCATATATCCATTTAAACTTATCTTTAGGATACTTATAATAAGCATTAGTTATTATCTCATTAGCTAGGAAAGTATTATGCGTTACATTATATCCATCAGTAATATATAAATGTCTAGGGTCTGCAATGTAAATACATTTACATTCCTCTTCACCTATATACTCTATGTTATTGATTATTTTCCTTCCTCTAAATCTAGACTTTTTAGAGTGTTCTACGTATTTAGCTTCGTGTTTTTTAGAACTAAAAGGCTTAAAGTCATTGCCAAAACGTAAATAAATATTATAAGAATCATTACAATAAATTCTTTTTCCGTCTTTAATATAAAAAGGACTAGTTTTTTTACTTATGGAACAATAACCACCTAAACCCCTAATAAGGTCTGCTATATCATCAGCTAACTGTTTAGAAGAAGTAGAATAGTTTAGATTAGCTCCTTTAGTAACATACCCGTCACCATCAAATAAACCTCTCAATAACTCCTGTCTATCAGATATTGACGCTCTAAGGTAAAGTTCGGGTATATGTTTCTCAGTAGACTTTTTGCCAAACAAATCTAAACTTCTAAGAGCGTTTTGTAACCATGCTTTATGACTGCCACTACTACACTTTAGATTATATTCAATGTTGCTATTTTTATGCTGATATAGTTCATAGCCAATTTCATTACATATAGTTTTTATCTTATCTAAGATATCATCCTCTGCAATAGTTAACGTTATTGTGCCACTGGTAATACCACCATCAGCAATAAGTAAACCTAGCAGATATGGAGGAATAGGAAGCTGTGCATTTTCATTAAACTCAATAGGATTATTATATGGAAGATACAGTCTATTAGCTGACACATTTAAATTTCCTCGCTCCTTTAAGTCTAATATATCTTTTGCTGTAACAAGACTTACACCATTATGTTCTTGGAATGTAGTATTAGAATGTGCTTGATTAGGTGACTGTACTAACCAATAGTGTTCATCCGAACACTCTGCATATGTACCATCACTCATAGTTAGTCTATAACAAGGTCTCTTTCCCTGAGGGAACTCACCAATTACTTTAGCTTTTCCACCACTAGGGATTGACACATAATCACCTACATGGATATCTGCCATTTTTTTCCAACCTGTTGGAGTTAGCACTAAACTTGATAATCGACTTGCTTTACCACTACTACGGTCTCCTACTATATTCAAAAATCTTCCCGCTGGTAAACCATAAACTCCTTTGTCTCCACCTGTCACCATATCCAGTAAGTCGCAACCCGTTTGGAATCTTATTGTATCTGCTCTCATATTATCAGTCCCATTCTGAACGACTTGTTTTATGCTGTCGCTTATACTCTTCAACTGCTCTAGGGTTAGCATATAAAACTCCTCGTCCATTACCAACACGAATAATCCCCGATTTATCTCCACCATCATGATAAAGCTTATATAGAGTATTAAGGGGAATATTTAATTCTACACTAGCTTCTTTCATAGAGATATAACCCTCAGGGGGTTCTTCCTTACTTTTATTTATCCATTCGTAAAATCTATCTTTATCCAATTTACATTTACCGGCTTCATCTTTATAGATAAAGCCGTATTTTTTACCAACATAATATAAGCCCTGTGGTGTAATTGGATGTCCTAATTCTTCACATTTTTCCACTACAGACTGTATATACATTACTTAGCTCCTTTCCTGTTGTAATTGTAGCATGACTCCCACTTGGAACATTCGTCACAATCGTCTGTATTATCAACGTCTGCTCCAAAAGTATGACCAAATGGACAAGTATCACATATAGACTTAGTTGGTTTTTCTACCTTAGTTTCCTCTACCTTTTCAGTTTCTTCTTCATCAGCCTTAGCTCTTACTCTTGCTGGTCGTGCTGGCATTTCTTCTGCTTCTTCTATTTCTTCCTGTTCCTCTTCATCAGATTCTCCAAAAAGAAGTTTTTCTGCTTCATCCTTAGTTGGAACATTCATAATTTCATCAAAAGAAATAGCCTGTGAAAGTAGTTCATCAGTAAGCTCAATTTCAGAATCCTTAAAGTTGAAAGACTTAAACTTTAGATATTCCTGTCCGTTAAGAGAAGTCTTACTAGCTCTGAAAACAATGTCCTTTCCATCTTCAATACTTGCAAAATCAATATAGCCACCGTCTTCATCATCTCTTGCTTCATCAATAAGTTCTTTTTCAAAAAGGAAGTGGGAAGTATTAAAAATCTTTACTTTATCAGGAGATTTTAAGTCAATTACATTGTAATAAACTCTTCTCTTTGGGAAAAGTTCCTTTGCTTCCTTTTCCTTACCTTCCTTCTTAAACTGATTAGCCTGTTCACAAATAGGGCAAGGAAGTCCATAAGTCTTTTTATTACAAAGAATTGATGAACGAGAAGCTCCAACAAAGCCATGTTCCCAAATATCCATCTTATAATCGATATCGCCTACTTCCAATAGTCCATTCTTTACTAATGGATGATTCTTTGTCTTAATTTCATAAGGAACAATTCTAATTCTATTTCTACCCTCTACTGGTTTAAAAAATTCAATTTCAGAATCTAGACTATTCCAGTCCATTACACCCTTATTCGTTGCTCCACCCTTATTTCTTGTTTCGTAAGATGAAGCATAAACTTTTGATAAACTACTTTTCTTGTTAATCATTTTATCACTCCTTGTTTAATCCTGTTCTAATATCATTAGCTACATTGTCATTAATGTTTTCTCTTGTACTACCACTAGCCGTAGGCTGTGCATAATAACCACTTAGATAAAGTTTTACTACATTATCTAGCATACTCTTTCTCTGTTCCATAGCCTGTACAGCTACATTAAGTTTTGCATAGGTTTCCTCTGCTTCTCTTAACTTTTCTTTTGCTTTGATAACTCTCTCGTCTTTATCAATAGCACTAGTAATCAACGCTTCCGTAAATTTAACACCTTTTGAAGTATATTCATCTCTAAGTGCAATATTTACATCAGCCCTTACAAGATTATATCTATCGTTGAATTTACTAACATTAGCTTTAGCTTCCACGCACGCTTCTGAATAACGATAATAGAGGGTTGGATGGGAAATACATTCTTCATCCAATCTAAATTTATTGATACTTAAATCCTTCTCAAAATCAAATTCCATTGTTTTTCTCCTTATAAAATATTATAGAAATAACTTTAAAAATTTTACAAAAATCTTTTTATTTTCCTAAAAGTTCAAGATAATCAAGGCAAGCTACTGTAATAGCAAATTTTGAATTTCTAAAAGTGTCTGCTTGGGAAAAAGCCTGTATTGCTGATACTGCTTCCTTCTTTCTATTTCCTTTTAATAAAACAGAATTCATATATCCCATTACTGCCATTCTTACTCTTTCAGGCTCAGTAATATTCATATCTTTTAAAATGGCAGATAATGTACCCCAACTAACATTAGGTGTCATTAAAGCTCTACATAGCTTTATACATTCTGTTTCATTTACTGTTTCATTTTTAAGTGCTTCTTCCTGTTCTTCTTTACTGTCAAGATAAAGTATCTTAGATAGTGTCTTTAGTGCCTTTCTGCTACTTCCTTCTGCTATATCAATTACACTCTCTATAGTATCTTCATCTAATTTTCTTTTTTCAGCTCTAATTGTACGTTTTAGAAGGAACATCATTTCATCTCTATTAAGAGGTTGTAGATTTACAATGCTACAACGTGTCTTAATAGCTGGTAATATTTTTTGAGGGTCTGTAGTACATAGAAAGAAGTAAACATGGTCGGGTGTATCTTCCAGTGCTTTTAACAGTGCATTTTGGAAGTCCTTACTGGTTTGTTGACAATTATGTACAAGTATATCTTCAACAAAATAGTTATGGTAAGTACGTACATCTAAATCGTAAAAATAGACGAATCCTCTATTTCTGTCTGTATCTGTGATAAAACTCCAGTCAGGTTCTTCATGACTTCCGTGTTTGTAAATCTCAACACTCTCCACCCTAGCTCTTGCAATTTGACAGTTTTCTTCAAGTCCTTTTGGGCAATCTCCTTTGAGCAGAATCTCCCCCTCTCTAATTTCCCTATAAATTCCTTCCCACACAGTTGGCATATCTTTGGATATACTTTTTTGTTTTCTCTCATATAAATTAGCTCCTTTAACTAAATCTTTTGCATAACACCAACCATCTGTAGTATAAAATAAATGGTCTACAGTAGCAAATATGTGAATACCAGTATTTAGCGTTATTTTACATAGTCTATTTAAAGGAACTTTATTCTTCCAAACTTTATCTACTATAGATAAACCATTCGACGTATAAACTTTATCACCTACTTCAATATCAGATATTCTACGCTTACCTTGTTCCGTATCAACCAATGTATTAGCTTCAAAGCATTCATCAATAATCCAAACAGAAGCTTTTCCATCAGCTGGAAAGTAGTTCATCTGCTCGATAATCTCCCTTGCTGTGTCGATTCCTCTATTATCAGCTGAATTAATTTCATAGGTGGACAATTCAGTTGCTCCAACTTCCTTTGCCATAATTCTTGCCAAAGTAGTATTATGAGATACAATGCCATTGGCTATGAAACAATGAGTCTCAGGGACAGTGAGGTCATATACATAAGTTTCCTTATCTATAATCTCATTGCTCTTTACCTGATAGTATTTCCAACCATATAGAGAAAACGCATAAGCATAATATGCTAACTGATTATCATAATTCATATACGCACGCACCAATTCATTCACTATTCTCTCTGTAATATTATTAGTCTTATTAAATCGTACAGGTTTATTCCTTATATTAGTCCCTTTTATATAACCTGACTTGGTAATATGGGCTTCTCTCCATTTCTTATAATCATTGAAAACACACTCAGGAAGTGTCCATGTTCTCTTATTCGGATTTACACGAACAGTCTTAGTGAAATCATATTTAAGAGACTTATAATCCCCATATAAATTACATATTGAAAGATAATCCGTATGAATTCTATAGTATGTCCAATCATATGATTTCAAATACTTTTTGCCTGTCCATGCCAACAATCCCATGTTATTGAACATAGACATCATTTCTTGTTTCATCTGATAGCTTGCTGTAGACAGCTCTATATTGAAACCATCATAACTAGCATCACACTCAATCATTCCTATGAGAAAGCCTCTCTGCAATTCCTTATTTCCATGCAGTACAACATCAGGAACATGCTTATAGCGGGCTATCTCCCATTTCATGTTTTTTGTATCATACATGGAAAGAATTGCCATAGATACACTTTTACTAATAGTATAATAAGGAACTTTGCGGGGACATTTCTTATCCACAAATCTATAAACATCAACATCAAAATAAGTCTTAATTATATTGATAAAATCATCAGCAATCTTTTCATTTCCTGTAGTGAATTTAAAATTGTTATCCCAAATAGCATTAGCTACGAGATATCCGAGTAATCTACCAATGTCGAAATTCAGAGGGATACAATAATCACGTATCTTATTATGAGTATCATTCTTCTTTGGAATGAATGTGTAATTATGTACAGTATCATTACCATAAACATTAGTACCTGTACGAGATATTATTGTATCGCCTTCAACAATCTCACTCATAGGTTTCCATTCAGTCTTACCTGTCTTACTATTTATTATAAGTAATGGATGTGCTGGTGTGCCCTCTATGTCTATGCCATTAGACAAAGTAATCCTATGTGTTCTATTTACTTTCTCCTTATAGAAATGTGACGTAAGGAAACCATTGCTTTCAGCTGAACAGAGTTTCTGCTTATAATCATTGAATCCATCCTTAGCATCACTCACAAGCTCTGAAATCCTATATAGGCCATTATTCATGGCAACTATAGTATTTCCGTCTACACATTTTCCTGTACCTGCCGAACCTGTCATAAGGAAAACATGAGAACCATTCTCGTATTCTTTTCTGAGTGCCTTAATTGCTGTCTCATTACCTACCATTTCTTCAAAAATCTGTGGTCTATACTTTCTATAAAGTTCTTCCATTTTATGCTCCTATTTTGTTTAAATATTCTTTATTGATTGGGACTTCTTCATCCAATAGCCCTACTTCATCTATTGTTGACCATGGAGCGTCAACTTCTCCTACTGCCTTTTCCAATTTAAGAGGAACAATTATCCACTTATAATGCTCATTTATAGCCTGTGTTCCATAATACCAAAAAAGAAAATCTATAAGCTGTTCTTCACTAGGTTCAATGGAAACTACGCATGAGTCATGAATCTGTCCTATTATCTTAGATTTTAGGTGCAACTCATTAATTTTGTTGGTAACTTGTGTAAAAGTCCAAATTAAGCAGTGACAACCACCCCCCTGTGCTTGGCAGTTAGTAACTTCATTCCTTGTCATTGGAGCATGATATTTAAAGCCTACATAGCTCTCGATTACACCTTTCTTCATGTACTCTTCGTAAGTATCATCCCTCCATTTTGCATAGACTCCGAATCTCTTAGTCCAAAAGTCTTTTTCAATGTTTCTCACATGATTTTCAAACTTGGAATAAGTACCTAATCCAACTTGCTTTAAGTGTTCCTTTGTATCATTAGAGCATTTCTCCCATAAAGCCCCTGTAACAGTTTTATAATAACTGCCATAGAATTCAGGAAAAACGAAAGAGTTCTTAGCAATACTTCTGTCGTATTTTGGCAACTCACCTCTATTGTACTTGAATATTTCCTCTCCTGTATCTCTATGCATATCTGTGCTAGGGTCTAAAATATACTTAATCAGATTAGGGTCTTTGTTATAGCAAGCATTAATTGATACCTCTAGTGCCTTATAATCGTACTCAGCAAGCTTATGCCCCTTATGTGGATACAATAATCCTCTTATTGCAGATGAAACCTCCTTGTCCCTCTTAGGGAAGTTTTGGAAGTTAGGGTCGTTAGAGCTTGTCCTAAATGTTGCTACTGTATGCAGATTGAAGTAAGGGTGTACGAATCCGTCTACTGCTTCCCTTAGAATACCTGTAAGATATGTGTCTCTAAGTTTCTGTAGTTTTTTCCATTCAAGTGTCTTTTCGATAACAGGATGGTTTACTTTTCCCATTACCTCCTTATCAACTGCCTTGCCACCCTTAGTAGTCATTTTTTCGCAAGGGACTTTAAGGATATCATATATGAAATAGCCGATATCAGCACTGGCAGAAGGTCTATAGTCATAGTCCTTGTCCCATCCGCTTTCCCTAGTAAGGGTCTTTAGCTCTTCCATGATAGAATCCATCTTCTTGGTGATATCTGCCTTAGTCTTTTCACTTCCCTCGGGGTTAATTCTAAGGCCGTTACACTCAGCTTGAACAAATGCAACAGAAACCTCATTGAAGAACTTCCATGCACTTAATTCTTTATCTGATAAGTGTTTATTAAAATACTCCCATAATTCATAAGTATATAAAGGGTCTAAAGCATTATAGTAAATAATATCATCAATAGGTGCTGACTCAATACAGTTCCTTGCATTAGCTCCATATCTTTCCTCTTCTTCTTTGGAAGCCTTTAAATATTCTTCTATGGATTCTTCATACCCAGCTACACCGAACTTAACGTATGTTAAGGGTTTCAATCCTACTCTCTTATGTGAGTTTTCGATATGTGCCCCTAGCATGGTATCTGCTTCTAGGTTTGTTGGAAAATAGCCTAATTTTGTCTTTGTCCAACTCCACTCAAATTTAGCATTGTGTGCAATCCAACTGATATGACTAGCTCGCATAACTCGCTTAAAAGCTAATCTAAAATCGTCATTATCAAAGAATGGAAAAGCATAGGAATCTTTGCCATCAGAAATTGCTACAGTGTAAATTTTGTGGCAACTTCTGTGTGGCTTTCTTCCAGTTGTTTCATAGTCAAAAGCTAGTATCTGCTTTCCTTCCCTATTATAAAGGTCTGTAAGAAAATCTATAGCTTTATTTACGTCTTTGATTATGTGTACTCTGTCACCATCATTTCTCAGTGGAACAGGTACGTCAATCAATTTAATTGCGTTAGCTACGTCTTCTTTAATTGCCTTTAATACAGGTGTATTAGGTTGTTTCTCGTTTATTCCTACGAAACTTGTTTCAAAGGTAGGGCAAATCCATTTTTTCCAACGCTGGTCGGGTATCTGTTCGCCCTGCCAATCAGTTGAATTTCTCCCACTATCTTTACTTGTGAAAATATCCCCACTTATACCTTGTACTGCCCAATAACCAAAAGGAATAATTACACTAGGGTCTAGGTCTTTAATTGTTTCATGAAGGTATTTTCTACATGCTGAACAGTTTATAGCATTTATTGACTTACTAGCACAACATCTTACAGCATAGGTAGTCCAACAGTCTCTAAGTAAGTTAAGTCCTGTATACTCTTCAATATGGTTTCTTATAGCTCTACCTACTGAACCTGTCCATGGTTCTCCCTCTTCATCCTCTGTTATAGATGGAGTATCAAGAACAAGAAGAATCTTTTTTCTTCCCTTTCCCCATACTGGCATATTAGGTGTTTCACAATTTTTATCAAGGCCACAATCTTTACAAGTAAAATCTTTAATTTTTCTTACTGGCTTTAAGTTTGTTTCGTCACCTCGTAAAATGTTTAGTTCGTCAAAATCTAAAAATCCGTTCATTACTTATTTCCACTAAATGATGAAATTAAATGTATACTATTTTCTGCTACAAAATAAAATCTTGGAGCAAAACTATTTATTCCAGTCTGTACATAAAAAGTATCTGAAATTTTTGAAATATAATTCATCAAATTTTTATCTAACAGAACTGATAAAGGCTTAAAGTCTAAATTATCTGTGTTTTCTACAGATATGACTTCTTCATAATTTCCCCTACCTTGATAACTAGAGATAGTAAAACTATCAGGAGCAATTACAACATGACACAAAATCTTATTTTCAGTGTCATTTCCTAAAATACAAGCTCTTTCGATTGCTTCAAATGCTTCTTTTGGAAATTTAATATTTTTAAGTGTTACCTTATCTAAATCAACGTCTAGTAACTGCGTTATTTTCTTAAAAGGATAAGAATTAATATTTAAATTTTTGAAAGAATAAATCTCTCCATTATCTGTACTAAAATGAATCCAATTATCTGCAATTTGAATTTTAGAAACGTCTAGTTTAGTTAAAATTTGTGTATGCTTATCAGATATCCAAATTGGAGCAAATTCTCCATCAGATAGTGTATACTTGTTAAGTATATATCCATCAGTGGAAAAAACATTATTACCTTTAATAAAAATACCAGCAACCTTAGAATTATTCTTAGGCATTTTACACGTATCAATAGCTTTCATAAAGTTTATAGGTAGTGGAATCCATTCTTCTCTTGTACTTGGCTTTACTACTTTCATTCTTGTTTCATAATCAAAATCAATTAGTTCCAGTTCAACTTTAATTCTTCCACATTTAATTTTAAAACTATTTTCATTATTAGTAATATTAATTTCAGTTTCGTCAGGTAATTTAGAAATAATATTAAAAAACTCACTTACTTTTACAGCACCCTCTAAATCACAATTATCTAAAGGAATAGTTACTGCTATATTATCACTATAAGTAAAAATCTTACTATCATGGAAAATAAAACAATCCATTCCATTTAAAGACATTGTTCCAATTCCATTTCT
>NFZD01015019.1_pt1 | contig 30829 bp, 22 predicted proteins | sample 1095381 | NCBI WGS metagenome assembly NFZD01 (sample SAMN03609891, study PRJNA323583) | gut metagenome | isolation source: feces | host: Rattus norvegicus | place: Denmark: Riget | collected 2013 | reverse complement strand
GCATATTTGCAATTATGCAAGTTGCATTATACATATAATGTGACTTGTCTCTGTGCATTTGGGGGTCGTATTTTGAGGGGGTACACCCCTTTTTAACATGATTGGGACCCTATACTGACCTTTCGCCGAGATTTTTTGAATTTTTCGTTTTTTTATTTTTTATTTTTTGCGTAGATTTTCGTATTTATTTTGGGGTGAAAAATCCGTGAAACATTGATAAACAAAGGGATTTTGGAGTTTGATGTACCAAAATGGGATTTTATGGGCATTTGGTGTTAGAATTGTGTTAAATTCATGTTAAATCGCATCTAAAACAGCCCAGTAATGTACGAAAATCGTGTATAAATGTACAAAAATGGTAATGTTTTCTTGTTTATGTCAGATTTTGGTTCATTGCGTGAAACACCGATAAATAAAGGGTTATCTTTGCATTGCAATGAACCAAATGAACCAAATGAACCAAATATCGTATATCGGTATATTTGTTTTTTATATTTATTGTTTTATGTATGCGTAAAAGTACACGGCAGGATAAGATGGCATTGATAGACGAGTTGAGCGGTGTTATTTACCGTTCACTTGACAAGAAGTTGCTTCGTGGTGCTTATCAGCAGGCGCGTTTTGGCGACCGTGTGTACGGCTATCAGGAAGTTGTGTTGAGTGCCTGTGCCTGTTGTTTCAAGACATACATGGGCGATGTATATTATTTCGACGGTAAGGTTTGGTGTCCTCTTTCTGACATTGTATTGGAGAATGCTTTGAACAAGGCAATGGTTAAATGTGGTGTTCCGAAATCGGATTTGATTAATTCCCGTTCAAAATTGATGTATTCAGCCCGTGGTGGTGCTTCCATGTCTCCGTTGGAGCTATCGGCATCTGTCATAGGTTTCCGCAATGGTGTATGGGATTTTTCCGACATAGACAATCCTGTTTACCATTCCTTTGAAGACCGTATGCCAATAATCAGCATATTGCCGTATGATTATGATCCGTTGGCAGGTTGTCCGAAGTGGTTGTCCTTTCTGTCTTCTGTGCTGCCCAAAGGTGAGATTATGACATTACAGAAATATCTTGGTTTGGGTTGTGTTGACCGGAAGTCCATATCCCATAAGATAGAAGAGACACTGTGGCTTATCGGCAACGGTGCCAATGGCAAGTCCACGATATTTGATGTTGTGCGTGGTGTGTATGGCGCAAGCAATATGTCGTATATGGGTCTTGACACATTGGTTAACGGTTCTTCCGAGGTTCGCGCTCGTTTTGTCGGTTCCATTGTCGGCAAGATATTCAACTATTGCAGCGAGGTACAGGCAGACGACATATCGCGGAATACGGACGCATTCAAGTCATTGTGCAGCGGTGAGCCTCAAACGGTCCGCAGATTAGGGCATAACCCAGAGACAGCATACGACATACCGTTCTTGGTGTTCAACATGAACCACAAGCCTGTGAACAGGAATATAGACCAAGCCCTTCTGCGCAGGTTGTTGTTTATCCCGTTCAGGACAACGGTCAGTGCCGTAGATATGAACAGGGAGTTGAGTTCAGAACTTATGAATGAGTTGTCCGGCATCCGCAACTGGATGATAGAGGGTTATAAGATGCTTGTCCGTGACGGCTATCGTTTCGACACGACAAAAGCAAGAGATGAAGAGACTATCAACTATATGCTTGAGAACGGTCAGACGGTTCAGGTATTCCTTACCAAGAAAGGTTACAACTGCAACCGCAGGACAGGACATTGGGAAGACAAGATGCAGTGGGTGTCAGCCTCCGCCATTTATGAGGACTACGTTTCATTCTGTGAGAAATGGTTGCAAGATCCGTTGAACAAACGTGCCTTTGGCGGCGAAATGTCTCGATTGGGCTGGCATGAGAGCAACGGAAACAGGAAACGTACCGGTACTGGTTATGTATATGGCATATTTTGTGAGACTAAAATTGATTACGCATTGAAGTTATGATGAAAGTGAATATATGGCGATAAGGAAAAATCAGTATATAGAAGAGCATCATGTTTGCCGTGAGTGCGCTCATGTTGTAGAGGTGACGAAATTCAATACGCTCACGGTGAATGAGCGCAATCCGACACTCGGTAAATGCCAGTACTATACGAATGGCAAATATTGCGTGCTACTGTCGCAGAAGAGCTGTAGCAAATTTAAGAAGAGAGTTTAATTCACATATTGTTTTTTAATTATTATAAATTATGGGAAAAATTCAAGTAGGACAGAAAAATCCAAAGACAGTTGACATGGGCGGTTTCACCGTTGTTACAAATCCTGCATTAGAGGAAACGAACGATGTTCTCCGTGCCAAAGAAGTCAAAGAATTGTTTAGTGGCAGTCCTGGCAAAGAGAGAGAGCTGGAAGGCAGCTATGACTATGTCGCAGATGATAAAGTAGATACTCCTGTTGTAGCAAAGGAAGTAAAATCTAAAAAGAACCAAAAGGCATAGAGTATGAGTAAGACAAAGAAATTGGGCAAGAAGTTTCTTGCTTTCGTAAATCAGTTGTCTCCAGATGAGTGCCGGAAGCAACTGGTACTTGCGTACATTCAGATGGAAAAATGTATGCAGGTGCTGCGCGGTGAGGATGTTAAGCCGGTTGCCATGAAAGACAACGGTGAGAGTTCAGATTTGGAGCTGTTCTATATGTGTAAGAAAGTTGCAGAGGAACTTTCCACACAAGAACAGGAAAATGGGACTATAAGTATGACGGTCGGTTTTGCTTGCCCTGATGCGATAGAAAAATACAGAAGACTTAGAGAAAGACTTATCAGAAAAAGTATAAGACTTCCAAACCCTGACGAGGAACTCATAGAGGATTGGAACGAATTTATTTTTCGGCAGTTTTTAATTGGAAACAAATTATTGTGATGACACAAGAGAAAAACATTAAAACAATTCCGACAGGCAAGCCTGTAAGGATGGGGAACTTCAAGATTTGGAGGTCTGTATATGTCATGGGTAAGGGAAAGAACAAGATAGACATTGAGTGTATCAATGTGAGCAATCTTGACGGTACGTGGTATGTCCGTATTCCACAGACATTTGAGATGTACAGTATGCTGACCCTTGCCTATCAGTGGTCGCAAAGCGATGACGCTGTTGAGCGTGAACATGGTGTAAGTTTCATTCGTACAGTTTTGTCAAACATGACATACGTATCGAGTATCTGTAATGGTTTCTACCATCATGCAGTGGAAATGGTTACATCAGCATATGCCAACCCGTCCCTGCTTCAGGACACCGAAGAGAATAAGAAATTCCTGCTTGACGCAAAAGGTACTGTCGAGCGTTTCCTTGCCTGGCGTGAGGAATATGAAAAGCAAGTGGCGTCAAATCAGCCTACCGAACAAGAGCTGCATCAGGAGGAAATTGCAGATGAAGCTATGGAAATTCTTTCCTCTGACACAGATAAAGAATAACCCCCACCGATTTCGGTAGGTTTACAAAAAGAGGAGGCCATATCAGACCTCCTCCTTTTATATTATTCCGATTTCCCCAACCTATTCTTCCGCATCAATGGCAGCTTGAATAATTTTTTGCGAAATGCTCATAATCCGTCCCATTTCTACGGGACGCACCTCCTGTAAGTTGTTTTCTTTCAGATATTCGTTGTATGCGTAGAATAACGGGCATTGGTTACATTTCACAGGCAGGAAGAAATTGATATAGTCCATTTCGTCTTCTGAACCCTGATCGTTCTTTGCCTTGATGTCGTTATACTTTGCGAAAAGCTCTGCACGTTCCTTTGAACCAATCGGCTGATGCTTCGCAGAACGCAGTATTTCCTTCAGTACCTCTTCCGTTCCGGCCAGTTGCACTTCTTCGAGCAATACCGGTGCAACGGTTCCTTCCTTGAGGCGTGAGCGTCTGTTTGCAAGCAGTTTCTTGAATTTTGCGCTGTCCATAATATTTTTCCTTATGCTCTTGTTCTGCTGCTCAGAGAGAGCAAGGTTTTCTGGGAATGCAATGATGTAGGCATCCTGCTCAGAATAACCGATGGCCATAAGGTCAGCCATAACAAGATATTGAGCAGTAACATTCAGTTTTTTTGCCTCAGTTGTTTTTTGTCTTGACAATTCCATAAAGTAAAATTTTTATTGTTTGTTTTCTTTATCTATTGCAAATATCGGTATTCTATAACAGCAGCAATGAGGGTGCGGATATGGTTTTTTGTATAATTCTTCAAGTCCTTCATGAAATCCAACTTCATCATCACAAGTGCCGCAAGGATATGAACTTCCTCGTAATTGATAATATCCAGCCGCTCTGTTTTCTTTAAATTCAATAGCTTGCTCTCTCATCCACGCCATCTGCAAGGTTATCTTTGCCATACGTGTTACATTTGTGCTACCATTATTAGAAAGTCCGTCCCCACCCCGCATAATGCCTCGGCTACGGATATAAGTGGCATTGATATTATCCGCATTGTTGAATGCCGCCCTGACCTCCGGCATAGTGTAGATAGAATGCAGATGCGACTTAACCCTTGTGACAGCCTCAGCCATTGCAACATTTGCATACCGTAACGCCGCTACTGCCGCCTCCCAGTCTTTCATTGCCTTGTAGAGATAGCCGTCAAGCGTATCCGTCAAATTTCTGTTTCCCCGTCCGAGAGTTGCCATCCATGCCATGAGAGCGTTGGTGTGGCTTTTATCATCAGTAACGGCTGTTGAGTATTCGTAGATGTAGTCCATGATCTCCTGTTCCACGTTATCCATGACCTCTGCTATCTCAGCCATCATCTTCTCGTTGTACTGACTGCTGATAGAGAACTTTTGCGGGTCAACATTGTACTTATAACATATAGTAACTATTTGCTGTGCGGCATCAGCAAGACAATCGTCCACTTTCGCTTCCAAAATTCTTGCATATTCCTCCCGCCGCAATATAAACTGCTTTGCAGAAGTGATGTCCTCCTGTGTCGGCAGTCTGTATTGCGCCGTGTCGAGAGAGATTTTTATATTATTTTCCATGTTGTATGATTTTCAAAGATGCGAAAGTGTTCTTTAATGTGTCGCATCCCACTTATCCCACTTGCTATATGGTTTCCCCGTTGACGGGTCTATTTCATTTCGGTTCTCGTCCCACATTTTGCCGCTTTTGTTCTTTCGCCCACGAGCAGTAGCTACGCTACCTTTAGTCCTCTTCCTCGTGCGTCCTTTTTGTTTTTCCTCTTTGCTGTCCTCCTTATTGCCGGTAGATTCAGTTTCGTCAGGCTCAGCATCAGCCATTCCAGTGGCGGCAGACGACTGTATGTCAGCGAGAGCTTCGGCCTGACTGATAGCAATATCAGACTGTATTTCAAGTTTCTGCTCCGTCAGCAACAGTTCATGCTCCTGTTCCGCTTTCTTCTCAGCCTGAATGCGCTCCCATTCCTGCGGTGTACCATACGGCAATTTCTCCGAAGCAGTCTGTTTTGAGAGGAATCCACCTACAACGGCCGTGTTGAGGTTGGTTGTAAGTTCGGTGATATTTAAGTGAATGTAAGGGTCTATGTAATGTCGTATGTTAGTGTTGAGGAACGCGAGCCTTCTTTCGCTTTCGATGCCATATCCCCAAGTGAAGATATTAATCATCTTGTCTACACAACTGTCGTATTCCTGTGCATCCGTCATAGCCTTTTCGTAAGCGTCAGAATACATAATTTTGAGAGATACACCCGGTGTGTCTCCAGACTTCAGCTCAGGAGTCTTGACTGCAAACGACTGCTTATAGATGTTGTCCTCAAGTTTGTCAAGCTCCGCCTTATATGCCGAACTTGCGTCCTGCCTATTGAGGAAACCAATCTCGCCTTCAGATGGCAGCACCATAATCTTTGACGCATACGACATATCCTGTGTAGTAATCTCCTCACTACCCTCCCCTTTAACATACATAATTGGCAGTCCGAAATCATGGTTGCTGTGTGCGAGGTTTGAGAAAGCAATCTCGTAGTTCTCAATAGTCTCTTCCGAGAACGTCCAGCATGGGCCGTTGTCGTCTCGCATATATGCAACAGGAATACTGTCAAACCCATGAGCCTCGCTCCATTCCAATTTATACCCGTCTGTAGAGAAAAATTTGAAGATGAGTTGCTTTGCTTTCTCAAGTAAGTTTTTCGGGGCTCCGTCAGCCACGAAACGGTAGTAATAAGTATCATCCCATACATCAATGTATCGTTTTGTTACACTTCCATCTTCCGTATAGTTACAATACGTTCTTGCAAGAGAGTTCAGTCTTCCCGTTCGGAGGTCATAATGAGGGAACAGTTTGTCACCGTTTAGGAATGACAAGACTTTCCATCCAAACTGCCCTTTGTCAAGAAAGCCGACAAAAGCCCCGTCGCCAGTAGCCTTGACAGACTTAGCCAACTGATACCATGCAACCTCCATATTTTTATTCGCCCATCCGTTGCGGAACGAGTTGAAAGTCTCTAAAGCGTCTCCAGAAACCCTCTTGTCAGAGAGTTCAAACTGAATATCATTTCCACAAAGATGCGTGAGGTGCTTTGTAAGAATTATTTGCTGGAACGAGAAAGCATAACGTGGAATCTCCTGAATGTACCACCGTCCATCCTCCTCGTTCTGTTGCCAAACATCCGGGAACAGTTCTTTGTCATTAATGATATGCCCTGCGGGATCAAGTTCACGCAAGAAATCCTCCTGCGTAACAATCTTCCTGCGCAAAGAATCATGTGTGATTGGAACTTCCGAAACATTGTTCCAGATGTAACCATGGTCGTAGTGACCATCTGGTAAGATACGAGTAAAAGGCTTCTTAGTGAGAAGGTCTCTTAATTGTTGAGTTTTTGTGAAGTTTTCAGCCATATATTTATATTTTTATATTACCTTTTTCTTGTCGATGTCAGTTTTCTGACACCTTTTATATTTCTGTTTCCCCTTATCCATTTCGGTATTACAGCCTGTGTATGCTTGATGTCGAATATTTCCCTCATGAAAAGAGCCTCAAAGAAGTCAGGAGAATGTCCGACAACCGCCTTGTTTTTCATTTGCTCCTTGTGAATAATACACCATCCCTTATCTTCTTTTGACATATCCTGCTTTACGCATTTCCTTTCAATTTGCAGAATATCGTAAAGCGTTTTTGTTTCCTTTCCGATTTTGTATTTTCTCCGAAGAAGAGTCGGCTCAATACTCCACCCCTCTTGTTGTGTACGTTCCGCAAACTTATATGCGCACTGAGACTTTTTGTTGTCGTAGAGATACTTATCTTTAGGGTCAACCGCCTCCTGGTTGTTAAACTTCACCGCATTAGGGAACGCCCCTTTTAGTATCTGTCCCATTCCGTTCAAGTCGAAAGCGAAGTTCTGTTCCAAGACTCCCCATTCCTGAAGTTTTGCCTCCAAGAGCTTAACAGTGGTAAACGGGTCGCGTCGACAGACATATACATCTGCAACATGATGCCCAATCCAAAACCACGTTACACAATTATCGCCTCCGTCCCCAGCTACATCACAAGTAGCACGACGCACTCCATCCCCAAGCACCTGCGCATTCTGGAATATCTTGTCGAGATGATGTGCTTGAATAATATCCCCACCCATCTTAATAATATCCCAGTTACCGTCAAACTCCCTTGCGCGAATTTCCGGTGGTTGGTTAAGCAGTGAAGCGATATATCCCGGGTCGTTTTTGAGCAGAGCCTTATTGTCTTTCAGACTTGCCTTAATGAATGTTACAGATTTCACGAAGAAAGAAGTCTTTGTATATCCATATTGCTCCCAATCGGGATCCCAAGCATCATCAATCAAGTCCCTGCATTGCTCATAGACTTCCTCCGGCGTATCACCCCAAATGATGTTGTCAACGGAATCGTCAGGCATATAACAATACCTAATCACCCCGTCACGTTCAGGAATTGCAAACCCTTTCCTTTCCGGGTGCGTTTTCCCATCCGCATATATAGTATCTTCCTTTCCAATCCACCAATCGACAAACTTTCTCAACCATGAAAGCGGGTCAGGATTACAAGTACCGAGAATACGCGAATGCACCCCTATAGTATTTCTGTTAGAAGTCAGAAGGAACTTAAACATCTCAAACGGCATTTGTGGCAACTCATCAATACCAATGTACGCAAACTGCTGTCCACGGAACTTTGTATCGAAGTCCGGCATCGGCATATCATAAATAGTCAGTCCGAGTTTAGCCCCCGTCTTGAAGTTCCAAGTCATATCGTCTTTCGACTTATTATACCGTCCGAGTTTGCCGAACCATCTCTGACTCTCGTTAATAATATTCTCAAAGTCATCCTTATTCTTACGGAAGATTATGCCATTGAAATGTTTATTTGCGATGTCATACATCGGCTCCATAAGCATTGTTACCGTATTGTGGTTTATTGTATATCCATCAGTCATATACAGGTGGTCTCTTCCTGTAACGGTTATGCACCGGCAATTCTGTTTAGTCTTTCCTTTCTTAATATAAAGAAGTTTCTTTGTCAGAATATTCCTTTCAGATGTTTTCTTTGGTGTTTTCGCATTAATATGCGCTCTATTCTTGAAATTCCTTCTTTCAAACAAATCGCCATCGTTCGGTGCCACAAACGAAACTTTCCAATATCCGATTTTGTCAGGCACATCATCAATCTGGCTTACTTTAGCCCAAATGCCAAGCGACCGTGCTACTTCTGCCACATCTTCAATCAGCAGTTTATTCGGCAGAGCCAGATATGGATGTTTGTGCATGGAACGTCCGTTTTTGAACATTACGCCACGTAGATATTCCCACCTCGCCCCTATCGATGCCGTTTTATATTCAGGTGGTATTCTTGCTGGTTGTCGTTGTCTGCTGGTTGTAATTTTTTTGCGGTTCTCGTCAGTCAATCCACGCAGATGCCACTTCCCATCCTTTTGACTTGTTCTTACCTTATACCCTATAGCCCTGAATTTTCTGTGCATAAAGATGTCGCTTTCCAATGCCACACCAATTTTATCGAAATGCCAAAACCCAGTGCCACTAATATACCCAAGAACGAATGGGTGTAATGGCAGGTCAATAGCCGTCTTTTTCTCGTTAAGTTCTACTTCTCCGCAGAGAGGAATCTCTACGAAGTCAGTCTTCCCACATCGTAAAGACATCGGGTAAGGTCTACCAATGACATAGTTATCCATAATATCCCTTGCTGTCATTTCCCTAAAATCCCCGCTACTGTCAGTCCTTGCCCAAAAACGATGATTATCCATGCAGGTAATGCTCGTTCCATCATCAAAGTGAAATACGTAAACCGTATTCTCCCCCTGTTCAAAAATATTACTAACCTTTTGTATTCCGTCGTAAGGCGTGCAGATAAGGTCTCCGACCTCAAGATCCCCCATCTTTCTAAATCCCGACGGTGTCGCCACCGGTGTAGAATAAGTATTAGCCTTACCCCCTCCCCTGTTACCTCCAAAAACAGTGATGTCAGCCCCACAGCCCAATCCAAACTCTTGCGCTCCTTTTTGCGCAATAAAACATTTTGAATCCTTTTTACCGTTTTCCTTTGCTCGCAGCATTTCAATATGCCCGTATGAATAAAGAGGTCTCCCGTTAGCTGTGTGTAGTTGCATCGTTTTTTCACTCATAAAACTTTACAATTTTTGCCACAAAAATAGATATAAAACCTTATAATATTTTTTTTTTTCATTGGTAAACAAAAGATTACCAAAGTAAAAAGTTTTTACAACAATTACTTTAATATAATTTTGTGAAAACATTTTACAAAAAATAGCGAAAAACGCTATTACGCACAATTTTACACAAAAACGACATGGAGAAAGAAATTCTCATTCAAAATTTGAAGACCAAAGTTGGAGAAGACAACTCAAAGGTCATTAGTGACAAGACATTCGACGGTATAGCCGAAAGTGTTTTACCAATGTTTGCCGACGACTCAAAGATTACCGACGAGACATGGAAGTTGCCCGTAGCGACACTGATTCAGTTTGCTGGACAGAAGCGTTTCGACGAGAAAGCCTTTGCCGAGAAGTTCAAAGCAGACTATGCCAAAGAGTATGCCGGACAGCATGAGAAAGATGTTGAGACGCGCATAAACGCAGCAGTAGCCAAAGCATTGGAAGACTACAAGAAGGAACATCCTGAGAATGGTGGCGGTAATGGTGGCAACGGTGGCGCATCAGCCAATGATCTGGACGCAAAAGTACAGGAAGCCGTGAAAAATGCGCTGGCAGGCCTAACAGGAGAAGACAGCGAACTCGGCAAGATGACAGCGACCATGACAGCCTTTATGAAGTCACAGGAGGAGCGGGAGAAAACCGCAACATTAAACATCGTAAAGTCCAAGCTCAAAGAGCATCTTATCGCCCTGAAAGCAAACAACGAGGCTTGTATTGATGATGCGTTGGATGACATTGAATACGGCGACAACCCGACATTCGACAATCTGAAGCAGTCAGCAGTCTCCGCCTACGAAAAGCGTTACAAGCGTTACTACGCAGACGGCGGAAAGCCATTCGGCGGCGACACCACTGGAGGCAACAGTGGCGGCAATGATTTTGTAAAAGACAGAATCGCCAGATTGAAGAAAGAGGCAACAGACAATGCGAACTACGCCACCGAACAAGAAAAGACTTTCGTGTAAGACAAGAGTCGAATCAAGAATTAACAACACAAATACAAAAGTAACATGAGACAAGGAACTATCAACAATTACATTAAGTTCAGCAAGAACTTTGGTGGTGTCCGCAAGTGCTACGAGGGCAAGCCAACGATTGCTGTCGGCGGTTTTATGTGCGATCCTGAGCTGCTTCCCCTCAACGGTGCAGTGATGGCAGCCGGCACCCTCGTCTATGCAGATGAGCAGGCACGCACTATTGTTCCTCTCTACACTTTCAAGGTTATGGAGGTTGACGCAACCAACAAGACAATCAAGGTAGAGAAATTCGAGACCGGCACCATTGCCAAAGTAGGTATGGTGCTGGGCGTTGTCGGAACCGATTTGACGGCAGCAGCAGCAAATGTTGCAACTGTAGCATCAATCGACAGCAGCAATGCCGATTTTGACCTGCTCACTGTCGATGCCGTAACAGGTATTTCAAAGGGCAACGTACTCGCAGAGTTTGACAGTGATACAAAGAAGATGAAAGTACCTTCTCCCAACGGTCTGACGTACTGCGACAACGTACTTGATCCCGATGCGTATGCCATCGACATCGACTACATCTGGAACTGTATGGAGAAGCCCGTTTTGGAACGTCGTATGCCACCTTTGACTGACAGTCTGAAAAAGGCGTTGCGTGACAACGAGTGCTATTTCCGATTCTCTAACCGCAAGTAAACAAAGAAAGGATATTAGATTATGAGAGACAAAAATCTTTATGGTATCAGCGGTCTGCATCAGTATGTGGACGCTGAGAGTTTCGGTCTGATCCTCGACAACGTGAACGCCAAATACAATGGTGCTATCTGGCGTCAGTTTGCTTCGTGGGGAGAACCGACCGACGACCGAGAGTGGAAGCAGGGTATCAAGAAGACCCCGATACTGGTACGTGCCAGCGTGCTTGGAACCCATTCCGGCAAGCCACAGCGCAGCACCATGGGCTGGGAGTTCTACGGCGGCACCCTTCCGCAGGTAGGTCACGGCTTCAATATCACCAAGGACGACATGATTGAGCTTCGCAAGGCTGCCAAGCTCCGCGACGTAGCCTTCGGTGAAGCATTGACCGACAGTTTCATCTACAACTCGTCAGCGATGCTCGGCGGTGTTCATAATGAACTTTCCTACATGGTTATGCAAGCCATGTCGACCGCAGAAATTCATGATGTTTCCGTTGACGGCGCACGTTACGACTTCAAGTTCCAAGTTCCAGACGAGAACTTCCTTGCCCCAGAAACAGGTAAGGAGTGGTATATCTGGGACACAACTGGAACAACTCCAAAGTTGGTTGCCAACACCAACGCCGATGTTGTTGAGGACATCATGACCTTCCAAAAATACTATACCGACACTCTCAGTCTCGGCGTAGACCATTGGAAACTGTCTAAAGACCTGCTGGATAAGATCGTCATGCACCCGTCAGTGCTGACAGCTTACAAAGCGAGCAAGAACTACTACACCCCATCGCAGGTGAAGGTAGTACGTACCGATGTTCTTGACTGGCTGCACAACGACATGAAGATATGGCCGTTCCAGGAGATAGACTTCAAGTCACGCCACGAGGAAGACGGCAAGGCTGTTGCCGATGCTCCAGCATTCGACATTCACAACATGGTAGCCGCGAGCCGTGCTTACCGTCCGTTTGAGATGAAGTGCATGAATAGCATTCTCAAAGACCGTGTCAAGATGGGCGGTCTTGACCCATCGACCCGTTACTCATTCGTTGAGGGCCGTATTGCTGTGCGCAATTCATGGCAGGAAGACCCGATACTGAATGTTATCGACTGTGAACTCTACGCAGGTCCAGTGTTCAACAATGTTCACGACTACGGTATCGTTACCGTATGGAAAGACTATCCGGCGTAAATCCCAATGTGACTTGATATATGTGCAACACAGAGACTCAGATAATAACTGTAGAGGAATATATTAAAAGTATATCCCCCAATGCAAACGTCAGTGAGAGTACCGTAAAAAGTGTTCTCATTGACGCAGGCATTGCCGCAGACACCCCTGTAATCTACCTTACGGAAAAGGAAAAAGACCTTGCATACGCATATCTCCTGATACGAATTTCGTTTAATCCTCTCATGTCGCAGAAAGTGACTGACAAAGACGGCGACTGGGAGCATACAGAAGGCAGTGAACAATGGTCGTCAGCACAGTTAACGCAATTTCTGAGACTCGCCCGTACCCTGCTTGCCAAATGGGGTATGACCGATGCCCGTATAGAATCCATAGTTCCAAAATGGGGCATGAAAGGCTCTGGCTTCCATAAGATTCGGAGATACAAATAACCCAACACGAAGCACATATCCAAAGAATTATGACAAATCTGAAGAACCCTCGTTTCCCTCACTATTGCCGCATACTCCGTTATGCAGCAACAGCACCGATGGAAGATCAGACCAACGTGTCAGACTACGACCCCATGTCCGACTGTCCACAGGCGTGCGATACGTGTGATGCCGACATTGCCTATCCGCAAGACGGCGCAACCGTTATCTATCAAGGGAAATGCAGGAGTGACAACCGGGACACTATATCAGACAATGGAGAAGTGATAGCATCATATAGGACTCTCGCATTGCCTTTGAAACAGGATGAGTGGACTGAAGGAACAATCCCACTTGAGGGTGACAAGATTGAGTTACAACGATTTGGATACAAGGAATATGGATTAGTCATAGACAAGCGTCCGAGCAATTTAGGAACCCATATATTCTGGAAATATGTCCGCAACTAATGCCACGATAGTACACAAAGCCCTTGCAGACTACCGACGCAGGATATTCGACGAAGTAGAAGTGCGTTGCCGTAAGTTCTGCACAGATTTGTGTCAGGAGGCTATCAGAGCGCGTAAGACTGCTGCTGGAGCGCATAACTTCACAGGAAACTTTATAAACTCAATCGTTGTGTGCCTTTACAGAGACAAGGAACCTATCAATGCGTACTATGCAGCCCAATATGTACCGAAAGCCATTCAGGTGAAAATGCGTGCGAGAAAGAAGAAGCATTACCGTTTCAATCCCGACTACGAAGGCGATAAGAGTCATTATCTGCCAGAAGTCCAGACCAATGGCGGTTGGGGTGAGGACGATGCCCGAGAATTTTTCCAGCACTACACGCCAGGTGGCAATAATTTGTTTGACATTGTTGTTGCCTATCCCGTAGAATACGGCGAATGGATTGAAATGAAGAGAAGTACTACTGGTATCATGCAGACCTACGCCCATGCGGAGCAAGTGGGAGTTACATACTTAAAATTAGTCAGGAAATAGTTACGATAATATCACAAGAAAGTACAGATATGGCAAAGAGACCACTCATCTACCTTATTTACGACGACCTTGTAACAGCCGTGAACGGTATCGGGGAAAAGACTTTTCTCGACCGTCCTAAAAACAGCTACGAGGAGCTTGTGAATTTTATCGCCGTTGACCTTCCTACCGAACTTCGCGGACGTGTAAAAGGTTATTTCGATTTTTCGATTGATAGTTATGGTACTATTTCCGTATTCTGCAAGGCTAAGACAGACAGGACACCGAACATCGTTATGCAAAGCGAGTTAGTGCAGAAAGTATTAGATATATTTCCGATTAACGGCAAACATATCACGGCAAGTGTACCGCGAGTATTGATGCAGGGCGAAGACGGCTATGGCTATCACGTCACAGAGATAACATTCAAATTGAGGACAAAGCTCAACGCAAGAGATATTTAGGAACATACAACACAAACACTTTAATTATACACGATTATGGCTATAAAAAGAAAGATTGACTTGCAGGGAGACGTATTTGAGGGTATATCCTCAGTCTTTGCTGTAAAGGGTGGTATCACAACTACAGACGGTTCTGGTACTATCTCAGAGACAGACTTGTTCGAATTTCCTGTTTCCGACGATTCAGGTTTCAACTTTGACACAGGTCAGCCGAGTATAGAACACTTCAAGATTAAAGGTCTGAACACCGACTGGGTGAACACCTTCACTCCTGGTGACGGTGAGATAACACTTGAGATTCCATGTAACGAGACCAACATTTTGGAACTCGTATATGGTCAGGCAGGTGTTACGGCAACCATCACTTTGCCAACAGGCATCACCGTTGGCGGTAAGACAACCATCACAGGCAAGGCATACGCTTCTACCCAGAAAGCGGTATATCTCGGTATGCTTGTGTTGAACGACACAGAAGACAAGGTATTGTATATCAAGAAGGCAAAGTTCATGGCTCAGACCATCTTTGACGGCTCGAACAAGCCTCTCTGTGTTGTTCTTACCGGTTCGATGGCAGCCGGTGCAGATGCAGATGCGTTCGGCATTCTTGAGCCAGCAGCAGAGACTGGTAGTTAATCCCGTACCATTTCAGGACATTAACAAAAGGCAGTGGTAGTTTTTGTACTGCCACTGCCTTTGTTTTATTCTTACCACTATGTGAAACTATGCAAGACTCAACACAAACAAACTTTCAGGAACAAGTTTATGAAAGACTATAAAGAACAAAAGATAGAACAGCCGACAATAGATGCCCAGCAAATCTATTTGTCACTTATCAGCAACGATGCCGAAGAAGTACAGATACTTCGTACCAAAAAGAAATACAAAGTCCGTTGGTTGAAAAACGGTCAGTTAGAGAAACTTTCCCGTCTGTTGCTTCACAAGAAAACTATCGACAAGGAACAAGCGACGGGAAATGATGCTCTCGATGAGATACTTGAGGACAGCAAGCTCGCTTGTAAGGCTGCTGCCGTAATTCTGCTTGACGGTTACTGGAAATTGAAGTTTCGCTATTGGCTGTTGTGGCGTTGGTTTTACTATGTGAAGCAGTATGACAACATCCAGTTGCTGCCGATATTGGAGACAGGTAAAAAAAAAGTTCCGCAGATGCAGTTCTTCAAGACTATCATGTCACTGACCGAGGCAAAGGATTCGCTGATGAGGATGAGGGCGAAGGAAGTAGAAGTTACCCTTCGCGAACTAAATATGGCTCAGCCTTCTCCGACCGAAAGCAACGGCAGTGGCTCGTAATGCCCCGTTACTTTCTCTTCGGTCTTGTAAGAGTGCAGATGTACGAATACTACTGGGGGCATACAGCAGCACAGATAGAGCTGATAGACATAGACCAGCCTTTGACAGTTTATGCGAAGCACGACAGCAAGAGCGGACTAAAACCAGGCGATAAAGGATGGAAGCCGGATGCGAAGAAACTTGAGGAGAGCGTAAGGAAGTGGAAGAAGCGAAAGGCAGAGCGAGAGAAGAGAGGTTTCAGATTAGACAGGTTCCTCGCCACAGGTGAGAAAGTTCCTATCGACAACAAAAATACACAAATACAAAAATAATAAGTTATGTCACTTGACCCATTGAAGTTTCAAGTAGCCATTCAGGATGACGCTACGAAACAATTAGACGAAATAGAGAAAAAGTTTCAAGGACTCAAAGACAAGACAATCAGCGTAAGAGTTGAGGGTCTTCAGGAGTTGCAGAACCTTTTGTCAACTTTGCAGCATAAGCAGGTAGAAACTATAGGCAAAGACGTAGCATCAGGCATTCACGATGCGGCAAAAGGATTGCGGGAAGAGGCACAGAAAGCAATACGCACATCGCTTGGTAATTTGGCGAAAGACCTTGTTCTTGTTAAAGAAGCGATTCAGCATGATAATTTTACAGCATTCAGCACACGCATAACGAAATGTGCGGAAGCTGTGAATATTCTTGATGAGGCATTCAAGAAGTTCCACATCACGATAGGTACCGATGCCGGAATGAAGAACTTTATGACTGGATTGGGTGAGGTGATAAAGAACGTGCGGACGACGATGGGCAGCATAGAGGTTATCAAGAATGGCAATTTCAATATCAGTCAATTATATAAGGCTTCATCTTCTGATGCAGATACTATTGCGAAGCATCTTGACGAACAGGCAAAGAAACAATCCATTATCGAGACCAACCAAAGGAGATATAATGAGACTTTGGAAAAAACGGTTGCATTGCTTAACAGGCTTGACGCAGCAGGACAAAAAAGTGCAATGCTTGGTATTGACGCAAGTAAAAATAGCGCGGCACTGTCAAAAGTTCAAACCTTTTATGAAAAACTAACCAAATTCGACCCAAAGCAACTTAGTGACAGTCATGCGGTCAGCGAACTTTCCGCAACCTACAACAATCTTAAAACATCAATCAATGGAGTTGTTAGGGAGCAAGAGAAACTCATCGCGGCAAAAGAAAAAGCAATCGGTATGAGTGCCACAACCGCAGCACAAACAGGAGTCAATCTTTTTTCCAGTCAGAATACAGAAGAGATACGAAAGCAGATTGACGCTGTAGGTGCGCTATATATGCGTATTAAAGAACTCTCCGAGCTTACACATAGCAGGTCTTCTTTTAATAAGTCTTTGTCATTCGGGTGGGACACAAGTAAGATACCAGAGAAAGACTTATTGGAAGTCTATTCTCAAACATTCAGCAAGTTAAGGTCAGAATTAAAGCAACTCAAAGAAAGCGGATATGATGTAAAGGAGTTCAACGAAAAAATCAACCTACTCTACATTACTTACGAAAAGTTTGCGGCGTTACAACCTGTAGATATTGGGAAGAAACTTGGATTAGAAAATCTTCGAGGCTACACAGGGCCATCGTCGGCAGCAACAGATGTCCAATGGGCAGCAATGAAACACCAAGCCGAAGTGCAGGAGGTGGCAGGCGAGGCTGCAAAGAGACACCAGCGAAAACTGGAAGAGTTGACGAACGCCTTTGCTCAATATGACGCACAGGTTGCAAAGAGCCAACGAATACAAGAAGGCGATAACAAAGCCCGTCAGGAGGGCGCAGCGGCATTGCGGAAACAGGCCGAGGAATTGGTAAAAGCCCGCATGGAAATGTTAAAAAGCCAATCTGTCGAATTGTCTAAACTTCTATCAAACGGCAAGGGGAAACTCGGAGCAGAGCAATATGATGCTGTAAGGAATGCCCTTCGCGGTGTCCGTGAGGAAATGAGACAAATTGAAGGATTGATGCAAAGAATGGGCAACTATTCCACCCGCAATCTGTTTGACATTGGTAGAGGCGGCGGAATGAATTACTCACCGCTTATCGCCAACACGCAAAAACTCATTACAGCAAAGGAGCAAGCGGCACAGGCTTCTTCCCGATTGACAACAGAGGAACAGCGTCTTGCTCAAGCGTTGAACCATACTACAGAAAGCGCGAGAGGGCAGTCACAGGTGTTGAGCGACCTGAAATCAATGGCTACGCAGTATCTTGGCGTGTGGGGCGGTCAGCAGTTCCTGCATAATATTATAGAGATAGGCGGTCAGTTAGAGATGCAGCGACTGTCAATCGGTGCGATACTTCAGAACCAAGGACAGGCAAACGAGTTGTTTAACCAGATAAAAGGCTTAGCGACACAATCACCGTTTGGTGTTGTTCAGCTCGACCAAATGACTAAGCAGCTTACCGCATACGGTTTCCAGTACCATGAACTGTTTGACATGACAAAGCGACTTGCGGACATTTCCGCTGCTACGGGAACAGATGTGAGCCGCCTTGCATTGGCATTAGGCCACGTAAGAAGTGAAGCAGCGTTGAGCGGTTACACCTTGAGGCAGTTCTCAATGGGTAATGTTCCGTTGTTGCAGAAATTGGCGGAGAAACTCGGCAAGACCACGAAGCAAATCCGTGAAATGGTTAAAGGCAAGGAAATCAGTTATGACGATGTTGTCGGTGTGCTGAAAGACCTTACCGATGAAGGCGGGATGTTCCATAATATGCAGGAGGTTATATCTGAGAGTGTCAAGGCTAAGTTCAAGAACGTCAAGGACGCTATGGATATAATGTACGGCGAAATGGCAGAGGGCGCACCAGGCGAAGCACTGAAAGAGGTTGCCAATGCTCTCATGGAAGTCACGAAAAATTGGAAGGATGCTGCAACTGTACTTATATCTGGAACGGCAGTTTGGGCTGCGATACGCGGTGCATCTATGGCATACACAAGCGCATTAGGAGCAGAAAATCTGGCAACAATCAGAAACATTGCAACATATAGAGCGCATGAAGCCGCACAACTAAGGCTTGCATCTAAATACAGAGGTCTTACCGCCGCCGAACAGTCACGTGTATCAACTTTAAAACTTGTTACCGCACAAGAACGTATTCGGATGGCACTACACATACCATTGACAGCCCAGCAGAAATTACGTCAGGAATATGCAAGAAAGGAATGGATGTCAGATTTACAAACCGCTCTAAGCAAGAAAAAACTGACAGCAGAATATATTATCCAACAAGTAGCCCTTGGTAAACTTACGAAAGCAGAGGCGGCATCAATAATAGGAAAATCAAGGCTTGTGGCCGCTGACAAAGCAGCAGCCTTATCAGCTGTGAACCTCACCAATAAATACGGAAGGGTAAGAATGGCACTTAATGCTGTCCGCAGTGCAGCATTAAGCGCAGGAAAGGCTCTACTTGCTATGCTTCCTCAAATGGGATTTATGGCACTTATTGTCGGTATAACTGAATTGTGGCAACGAAACAGCCGTGAAATGGAAGCGGCCGAGGAACTCTCCAGTTCTATTTTTGAGCGAATGACAGAAGGTATAAAGAACGTCAAGAACGTTATGAAAGAAACCGATATGTCGTTCACTGTTGACGGTAAGGCCAACATAGAGAACTACGGTGTGAAGCCTGGGAAAATCTCTTTCCCTGACGCTTCTTCTATTGACAATGAGCAAATGTCTGCAAGCATAGAAAAGTGGGAAGAGTTTATAAAAAACTATTCCGCGACACCTAATGTCATGCTCAATGCAGCATACGCTACGGACGAGAACGGGAAAGCCGTACACAATCTTGCGGAACAATATAAGATATTGGGTGAGAATGCAGCCGTAGTGATGAATGCCCTGCCCAAGTTAAAGGATGTATCGGTAGCCATAGAAGAAGGCATTAAGGATTCGGATGCAGGTTGGTTTGACGATAATCTGTTAACCGACTTAAAGCAATATGACGATGCGTATAAAAAACATCAGAAATTAATCGCCGCGACAGTCAATGCTCATAAGCGTGAGTCTTTTGCCGCCTTAAACGCGGCAAAGAGCAATGAAAAATTCAAGAAAGCCATAGAAGATGCTGGAATATCGGCTGAAAACACGACCGCTCAGATTATGCTCTTGGCAGACAATAAAGAAAAATTTTCTGAGGCGAAGAAACTTTTTGAGGAAGCATGGGGAAAAGAAGGAGACAAACGAGATACGATAGGTTTGTTCCTTACCGGTGACTTAAAGGGAAAATTCTCGGAAGTGGAGGAAGAATTTGCCCAAGCCGCAAGTAAGATAGAAGAGACTCTAAGCGGTCAGGGTTGGGATTTCAAGAATTTAAAGCCAGACGAGATTCAAGCTCTGACAATGGCTATATCAGATATGATGACAAAAGCCGGCTTGTCGGTGGATGAAGTCAAAGATAAGGTGATGCAGCTATGTAAAGACAGGTGGAACATCGTCATCAATGCCAAAACTGTAGAAGCTGCCGCAAAAACAAGTGCGATGCAGCAGATGCTACGCGGCTTGTCAAATAGCGACTGGAACGTAAACATGAACTTTGTCACAAACATTAATGATGCCATAGATGAAGCCAGAAAGCGATACAAAGCGGCAAAGGATTATTATGCCAACGCAAAACCAATCTTAGTGAAGTTTGGCATACAAGCAGAAATGGGCAAGACCTTGACAGATAAAGAAATAGATCAACTTGTCAACAAGGCAGTCCCTATCGTACTTAATAATCCTCAAGCTAATGCTCAACGTGACTTTCTCCGCCAAACCCTTAAAGGTTGGAACGAGGCAACCCGCTTATTCAATCAAGCACAGACTGCGAGCAAGGCAGGCGGTTTTTCTCTTGAAGACCCTAAAAAGAGCAAGAAGACAGGTAAAACTGGTAAGAAGGGCGGCACCAAGACGTACAAGGATGAGTTTGCGAAGCGTTGGGACGAGCGTATAAGGATAATGAAAGAGGCTTATGACTGGTACGACAAATGGGAAAAGAAAGTCGGGAAAGAAGAAGCGATCAACAAGGTTGTGAGCGAGTATGGCGACATATTCAAAGAATGGAAGACCGACAAGCTCCTGCCGATGGACTTTGATGTGAATAACATTGAGGATTTTCTGAAGTATGTTGAGAAAATCAGAGATGACGCTTTAGCACGTTATCGCAAACAAAAAAATGACAAGAGCAAGAATAACGGAGAAGAAGCTCTGCGTGTGTTACGACAGGCAAAAGCCCTTCTTAAAGAATTTGGTTGGGACACATTCGGACGTGCAGCAGAGAAATTCAAGTCAGAAATGGATTTGGCACTTTCCGATTTGCAGCGCAAGTGGGATATGTTCAATGAAGTGCGGAACGCAACAGGCTCACGTGAGATAGCCGCCAACATACTCGGTATGGACGATGCAGACCGTTCCATGCGGAATATGGCAGATGCAACAAGGAGCATGATTGAAAACAGTATCGCAAGCATGGGCGACGCTGTGAAAGTACCTATTACCTTTGACATCAATATGTCTGACAAGCAGATAGAGGAGAATGTCAAGAACGCATTAGGCGGCACAGAATACCAAGAACAGATAGACAGTATTGTCGAAGCGTTGAAGAAATGGCGTGAGCTACAACGGAATGTATTGAAAGACGATATTTCATCGTATGCGAAACTGATTGGCTCTGCTGTTGACTACAAAAGCCAGTTGAAGAAGATTAACGATGAATTGGAGAAAACGAAAACCAGTAATGCCAATCTCGTAAAAGAAGGCAAGATTTCTCAGGAAGACGCGGACAAGGCAAACAAGATTGCAGAAGCACAGGCAGAGGAAAAGCGTTGGAAGATGTCCATCCAATATGTAACATTGATGAACTCCTCCCTTGCGACGACACGTGAGCAAGTGGAGGCAGGAGTCAACGTAGCAATGAAACATCTCCAAAACTTACTTGACAACAACCTTATAACAGCCGACAATTTTTCAAAAGAAATGAGGAAGCTGAATGACATTAAGGCAAATTGGGATAAAAATGCCCTATTTGGAGAGAATACAAAACTTACGGCATTCATGAGAGGAGGCCTCGGAGGTCTTGAGGAATATTTTAAGAGAAAGATAGACGACGCAAATATTGTTCTTGCAAGTAAGGATTCTACGAACATACAGAAGAGACAAGCCGATGCCGAGAAATACATGAATGAAAAACAGCTTAAAAGGCTACAAAAATTTCAAAATAAATTAAGCGGTGTCGCCCTCGTATCAGATATGGTGATGGGAGCATTTGACGGTTTGCAAAAAGCAGCACAAAGTCTGTCAGAGATGTTTGATGCTCTTGGTAACGAAGGTGCCGCAAACTTCTGGTCGGACGTGAGTGATACCATCGGCGGCATATCAAGTATTTTTGCCCCAGCGGACAATTTTCTGCAAAGTGTAATGAGCGGAAATGTCAGTGGCATGGTGTCTTCAGCAATCGCCGCTCCTGTTCAGATGATAGCAAGTCCAATTACAGCTTTTTCGCGACTACATGACAAGAAGATAGAGCGACATATCGCAAAGTTGCGTGAGAGTGTGCAGAGGATAGAAAACAACACTTCACTCATCGTACAAGCAAGAGAGAGGACTTTAGGCTATGACGCAGGCAACTTGAGAAGGATTTACGCACAGCAGTACGCGCCAGATTTAGAAATGGCAAAAAAAATCTCCTCCTCAAAAAGTCTGTTACGCTTCACCATACGGGCTACAGGTTTTACGTCTACGGCGCAGAAAGATATGTATGAGTACTACAGCCGGAACTCGGAGGGTACCGGTTATCAGCAAGAATACCAAAATCTTCTACAGCAGCGTGAGGACTATATGAACATTCTCAACGCTCAGGAATCGAAAAAGAAAAAGTCTCAGAGCGACATTGAGGAAACCAAGAAGAAGATTTCCGAGCTTGACGACCAGATACGGTATTTCGGTGAAGACCTTGCGAAAGAACTCTGGAGCATAGACATAAAAGGTTGGGCTGACCAGTTCACGGATGCGATGCTGAGTGCCTTTGAGAACGGTGAGAACCTGATGAAAGCCTTTGATGACACTGCCAAATCAATCATGCAGAGTGTTGTCAAGGAGATGTTGAAAATAGGTATCATCGAGCCAATGATAGACAATCTGCGCAAGAAGCTATTTGGCTATACCGATGCCGAAGGCACAGTTCACAAAGGTGCAGTCACAACAGACGAGATAGTCTCAGACCCTGCTAATGCAGTAAAGAAGATTTTAACCACGATGGGCGAATACTTCAAGCCCGGCGGTGAAGGCAGCAATATGATGACAGCAACAAAAGAATACCTGACCGGCATAGACCGGCTCATGCAAGATATGGGTTTTGTAAATGGTTTGGGCAATAACGAATCTTCCAACACGTTGACAAGCAGCATTCAGGGTACGAGTGAGGAGACCTCGGGACTGATTGCCGGATATTTGAATGCAGCAAGACAGGATCTTGCAGTCAATCGTATTTTGCTTACACAGTTTGTTTCACAGCTTTGGCCGGAATATGTGGAGGCTTTTGCCGGTCATATTCGCACAGTTGCAAATATCGACGCAAACGTACAGCTTATGATGTCAATGATGAGAGACGGCAACGGTGCGCTGTATAATGAGATTTCGTCGCTACGTTCGAGGTTTGACAATGTTGTTGACGGAATAGAACAACTTGCTGTAAGGTGAGGTTATGAGGTTTGAGGTGGGAGGAGGTATATAGACTATAGATATTGTGAACTACCCACGAGCTAAAGACTCATGGGCTTCGGACTTCACAGAGGAACGGCCTTTCAGAAGATTGGCTCTTACTTCCTCTCCATCCGTGTAATCGACAGTTCCTGCCGATATATTGTTTAACCCGAAACGAAGGATATTGATTGCTGCATTAACATCACGATTATGACGAGTATGACAAACAGGACATTCCCAATCACGAACAGACAAATCCTTTGTCTGCTTGTTGACATACCCACAGACATTACAAGTCTGCGAGGAGGGGAAGTATCTGTCTATCTTCACAACCTTCTTGCCGTTCCAATCAGCTTTGTATGTGAGCATAGTAACGAAACTGCTCCAACTTGCATCAGTTATAGATTTGGCAAGATGATGGTTTCTCTCCATACCCTTAACATTCAGGTCTTCGATACAAATGGTATCATATCTTCGTACAAGAGAAATGGAGCACTTATGCAGATAGTCGGCACGGCTATTGGAAATCTTCTCGTGAAGTCTGACAACTTTGAGCCTTTGGCTTTCAAACCCTCTGCTGCCTTTCTTCTTGCGAGAAAGATGCTGCTGCGCCCTTGCAAGTTTGCGCTCGTATTTTCTTGTATATCTATTATTCTTGAAAGTTTCTCCTTCGGAAGTAATAAGCAAGTCCTTCAATCCCATATCCACACCAACCGGCTTATTAGTCTTTTCAAGTGGTGTTGTGTATTCTTCTGTAAATACAGAAACGAAATACTTTCCGCTCGGTGTCTTGGAGATGGTGACCTTTCCGATTTGCCCTTTTATTTCCCGGTGTACTCGGCACTTGATACCTTCTTTGAACTTGGGTATGAAAAGTCGGTTATCAGCGATAGAAGCAAACTGAGGAACGGTAAAGCTATTCTTAGAATGCTTGGATTTGAAGTTAGGGAATTTTGCACGCTTCTGAAAGAAATTCGTATAGGCTACTTCAAGACTTCGGATAGCAAACTGCAAGGTTTGAGAATTTACTTCTTTAAGCCATGCGGTTGCTTCTTGCTTCTTCAATGCGGTAAGAGTCTTGGCTTGCACGTAATAATTATCGCTTTTACCAGTAAGCCTATATTGCTCTTTGCGTTGATTGAGAAAGTAATTGTACACAAACCGAGCGCAACCGAAATGCCTTGCCAGCAAATCGGCTTGTGTCTTGTTCGGGTACAATCTGAACTTGTATGTTCTATTAATCTTTCTCATATCGTTTACAAAGATAAGAATCATTTTGTAAACAACCAAAAGTTTATGTATATTTGTGGCATGAAAGAAAATTATATGAGTAAAAATAGACATAAGTATTACCTAAAGTGTCATCTGATTTTCTGTGTCAAATACAGAAGGAAAATACTTGATGGTAAGTTTAATGATAACATCAAATCAGTTTTTCAGTCCATTGCTGACAATTCTGATTTTGACATTGACATCATGGAAACGGACAAAGAGCATATTCACTTCCTTATCAGTTATCCGCCAAAGTTGTCCGTAACTTCAATTTTAAGGAAATTAAGACAGGAGAGTACCGTCTTTGCATGGCACTTATATGGCAATATGTTGAGACAATATTTTTGGAAAGAGAAAACATTATGGTCAGATGGATACTTCGTGTGTTCAATCGGCGAAGCTAATCCTAACACCATAAGAGAGTATATTAGGAAACAAGGATAGCGCCTTACATCCCACAGGCTGAAGACCTGTGGGTTTTACGGCGCGAAATATAAATATAGAGAATGCAAAAGGCGGTTATCCATCCCGGACGACCGCCTTTTCTTAATAAAGCACTTATTTACCTAAACAAAACAATAGTTATATGTTATATTTGTGTTGTATTACCCTGTTACTTTAAGTAATCATACTCCTCACGTACTTTGATATTATCTTCTGCCGTGATATGCACTTTGGGAGAATGTTTTACAAGCACGATTGTAGCCTTGTCAAACTGTTCCGCTGTAATGGCAGCATTCTCGTATAGATGCACGATCACGAAACATCTGTTGCGGGCTGTAAGTTTCACGGAAGAGTTGTCGCGCACGTGCAAGTTTCCGTAACTGCCGGCATTGTACCTTGCTGTTATGTCAGACTTTCCAAGTATCAGACTTTCCTTTGGGTTCACAACGCTATATTTGTCGTTTACGAACACATTATTTTTGCGCAACAAGTCCTTCTCGAAATGTTTTAGTATGAAGTCATTTGACGGGTAGTGATTCAGGATACAGAAATCCAATCCCTGAAACATTCTCTCTATCATCTTCTCCTTGCTCCAATCCTTCCCCCAGAGCTTCTGCCAATCCACACACAATCCGAGAAGTATGGCTTGGTCTCTTAACTCTTTGTTCAATTCGTTCATTCTATAAACTTTTTCGCAAAGATACAGAGCCTTTATATGAAAGACCAAACTTTCACAAATAAAATTCAGATTAGTAATTCAGATTACCAATATAAGATTATAAGATTGTATAATTTTGATTGTATTTTTGCGAAAAATCTTTACAAAATTATGCCGATATACAACACATACATACAACAGATAAGTTACGACGGTACCACCTACAAAAAAGGTAGCGTAGTAGACCTGCTATCGGCATTCAAAATTGTTTGTCAGGAGTTTCCTTTCAAGAAGAATCCACAACCGAAAGACCTCCCGACGCGAGACTGGGTAGGCGAAGACGGACTTGATGTATATATCCCAGACAAACTGCCAATGAAAAACTACGACATAGAAGTCAGTTTCCTTTACAAAGGTACAGAAGAGACCATGAGAACCGACTTGAATAACTTCATTGATTTTCTATATGGCAGAAAGAAGGGAAACAATGACGATACAGTTCAGAGTGGTCGCCTTGCTATCTATAACGAGCATATCGGCATGGGGCGCAAGGACATCGTTGTTTCAGATGTAGAAAATGAGATATTCTATCTGTCAGACGAAGACCCCGATGCCTTTGCCAAATTCAAGATAAAGTTCATGGTGTATGACCCGACCACAGAAGTAACCCCCACTTACGGCACAGACAACGGAGCTAAACGCGCAACACAATTAAACTTTGACTGAGAATGAATAGAGTAAGACTGGATATAATCTGTACAGACGACCATACGAAGACCCGCTGCACAGCGAACAGATGGAAGTTTCAGGACACGATGATGGGTGAGCAATTTATCACGTTCAGCATCACGTCCGAAACACCCATTGATTTTGCCGTTGGCGACTTTTGTGTCTTCAGAGGCGAGACCTACACACTCAACTATGTCCCGTCTGTGACCCAAAAGGCCCGTTCAAAAGAAAGTCAGGATGCCTACACATACGACAATGTGAAGTTAGAGTCATTCCAAGAAGAACTGACCCGCTGCATTATGCTTGACATCACCCCTACGACGGGTGATTATGTTGCCGCTTTGGGTACGAACTACACAGGCAGCAGCAATTTTCAGCTCTTCTGCGGTGAAGTGTCAGCCAACGGTAAGACGCTGACCGCCGTATGCGCTTTAGCAGCCAAGATGCAGGCCAACCTTGACCGTATGTTTCCGACAAACAGATGGAAGATATTCGTTGATACCAAGACCACCTACAAGAACACAGCCGGCGAGGATGTCCTTGTAACCCATACAGACGACAAGGTATTGTCGTTCAACAATACGACCGTAGCCAAAGCATTGGAAGAAGTTCACACCACCTTTGACTTAGACTATAGCGTAAGAGGACGTAATATATACATAGGCTATACGCTAAAAGACCTGACAAGCGACCAAGAATCCGAGACATTCGCATTCGGTTACGGGAAAGGCTACCCTACCCATGAGGACATGAACAAAGGCCTGTTTCAACTTAAACGCATAGCCAACAGCCAACAGAAGATAGTCACCCGTCTTCGTGCAATGGGTTCGACCAAGAATATGCCGTATCGGTACTACAACAAGAAGTACAACCTCTCGCAGGCGTTATTCCCGACCAATTTACAGCTACCAGATACCTTTGCGACACCAGATGTGAAAGCAGCAAACAACGCCTTGCGAGACAGTACGCTGCGTGCCGTGAAAGGCGACACCAACGACGCCTATATAGACAAGAATGACGATGCGGAGCATTGTAGTGAAGGCATCAGAGAAGACTGTGCCGTTTGGGACGGTTCAAATAGCGACCTGCCCGAAATCTATCCCACCATAGAAGAAGCCACTTACGGCGAATTGCGTAATGCAATGGTTCAGGACCAAGACGGCCATACTGGCTCGAGCGCATTCCCCAACTACGGCAATACAGAGCGTATAGACAAACTACTTGCCATCGGATACAAAGACGGCAACAGGCTTGTCGACGATGCCAACAAAGGCAACGGCATAACGCCAGAAAACGATACTTCCTCAAAAGGCATACACCGTCCTGCGAGCATCGGTCTCAAGAATCTTAATTATAACACCAGCGGATATGGCGACTTCACCAACTTAAGCAATTCAAGCAATTTACGCCCAATCTTTGCAGGTCCGGAAGTCACCCTGTTCACCATACAAGGCGTCTCAGCAGGGAAATACATAATGTCCCCCACGTATGGTGCAGTGTATTACAGTTTCCGAATCAATAGCGGTAACACGAATCTTAAAGTCAATGTAGGGTACAGAATCACCATCAAGCAGAAGAATCTGCAAACAGGCAACACAACGGATATAGCCACCTACCATTCAGACTTCGAGCCAGAAGTTTCACGTGACAAAGGTATAATAGAAGTAGAGCTTCCAGAGTTACCAGATGTCAAGAACACATCAAATACCAAAGTACCAGAAATAAAAGTTACGGCACTATCCGACATCACTGTAATTTTCACCCCTATTGCCGGAGTTCCCATGAACATGATGGAGTTCACGGATAATTTCTCTCTTGAATACCAAGTAGGCAACTCCCGTCTTGACAATACCGCGCCCTACGCCCCAGAATACAACTGGTCTCCGTTGGATGACGGAGGCGCGGTCTCATCGACATTTCATGTCTTCATTCAAGATATGGGATTTGACCTTCAGGCCAGCTTGACAGGTGATACACCAGTTCTCGCAATGAAGAGCGGCCGTTGTGTCGGCAGAGAGTTTGAGATAGGAGAAAACATCGAGAAAGTTACGCACAACGGAAAAAAAGGCTATATGCTTACACTGAAGCGCGCAACTGACAGCAAGCTCAACACCTATTATCCGAGTGCCACAGACCCGATAGCGGCAGGAGACCACTTCGTGTTGTTGAACATTATCATGCCCGATGTCTTCATAGAGGCGGCAGAGATAAGACTTCTGCGTGCCGCCACCGAGTACCTCGCAGACAACAGCGAGACACAATTCACGTGGCAGCCCGACATTGACGACATATACCTTCAGCGCAATCTCGACAGATGCCGTGCTGAAGGCCGTGAGCAAGACAGTATCTGGTGGCGGTTGTATGCAGGTCTGAAGTTCACGTTCATAGCCCGTTTTGCGTCAGACGACGAAGATAAAGAAGACGCGCTGGCATCAGCGAGTATCACCATAGAGCAAGTATCCATCAGCATGGGTGAGGGTCTGACCCCGAAAGTAGATCTGAAACTTAATGATGATATACAACAAAGTACCATTCAGAAGCTCACGACTTCAGTTGACAGGATTTATAACGGAAGCATTTTCAGTAGCGGTAGCGGCAGCGGTTTTGCGGGCGCAACATCCGCTACATTGCTGAGTCTTCTGCAAAGTGAGGGAGAGAAACGTTTCTTGTCGAAGAGGCATGATGACCGTGCAAGAGGAAGAATCACCTTTGAGCAAGGCCTCAGAATCGGTTTAGACGAGAACGGCTACATTGATGAGAGAGGCAACGCCGAGTTGTTGTCGATTGTCGTGCGGGCAATGCTCCGAAGCCCTAAGTTCGTGAATGGATTCACCGGTGAGGGTTGGCGTTTGTGGCTTGAAGACGGTCTGTCGAAGTTAGAGATTGACGAATTGACGGTCAGACGTGCGATGCGCATTTTTGAATTGCTTATCGATAAGATTAGGAGCGTTGGCGGCCAGATAATCGTCAGCGCGGCAAACGGTAAGATAAAGAATGTCGAATCCACAGATACCGAATATAGGATAGAGTTTGAGACGGCCAACGAGTTTGTCGAGGGCGACCTTATGCGTATGGGCGTGTTTACAGGCAACGAGCTGCGTAGCTATTGGGTTGAGGTGAGCGATGTCGTTGGCGGTAAGGTAATCATCAATAAGACGGAGTTCGAAGACTGGGTGACAGAGCCAAAGGTTGGCGATGAAGTGGTCTTGATGGGCAATACCAAAAATACAAACAGACAGAACCTTATCAGCATCTCAGCCACAGAAGACGGTCAGCCGAGAATAGAAGTACTCGGCGGCGTAAAGGAAAAGAACTTTGCAGGAGGCCTGCGCACAAGGCTCGGCAACCTTGACGGCATCAGCGACAGCTATTTTCCTGCCGACAGCCAGCCTCACGGAGATGGCCTATACGCCGATAACGCTTACCTGCGGGGCACGTTCCTGCTCTCCACAGGTGAGGATATTAAGACAAAGTTCGGGATTATGGAGGGCTTGATACAGTCTTCCATTGAGGGCGTGCGCAATGACTTCATGCAGGACAAGGGATTCCTGAATAACCCTACATTCTATGACGGCCTTAACCATTGGACGACGCAAAACGATACTGTATTTTTCCTATTCGGCAATAAGTGGATTTGGGCAAATAATAACCTTCTATCTCGCAAAGGCGACAGTGCATCTATCGTTCTCGACGAGGGGAAAAAAGTTGTCCTTATTAAAAACAAGTCTATCGTTCAGAAGTTGTCGGATTATCGTTCGCTCCCATCTATCGGCACAAATTCCGATGGAAAAAAAGAGCCTATTGCGGTCTATCTGTCATTCTTTTACAAGGTGCGCAGAAAAGGTACGCTCACGATAGAGTTCAAGAATGTCAATAATGAGGGCTTTATCGAGTATGAGCCATTCAAATATGAGAAGGAACTTGACTCTACTGACACATATCAGCAGTTCACCATGTCGGGCTTGTGGAATGGCACGGGCGACTTCTCCCTCTCGTTCTCAGGTGAGATATACGTGTATATGCTTGTACTCAGCGAGGATGAGATAGAAAGTCTTACATATAAGTACCGCACATTGTTTGAGCAGTCGGAGAAAATTGTAAAGATTGCCGCGCAGAACTTTGATAAAGACGGTAATGTTCTGCAAGAGAGCGGTATCATGGTTAAGCCCGAAGGCAGCGGTATCTATGTTGTAGACAAGAACGGCGTTGGCGGCTTTATCGGTGTGAGTGTAGAGGAGGATGACGGCAATGGAGGAAAGAAGTCGGTTGTCAAAATCACCGCCAACGATATAATCTTTGAGGGCGCAGTTACTGCTAATGGAAACTTCAAGATACGGGAGGACGGTAGTATTGAGACTAAGAACGGAGTATTCACAGGT
>NFZD01017398.1_pt1 | contig 30970 bp, 29 predicted proteins | sample 1095381 | NCBI WGS metagenome assembly NFZD01 (sample SAMN03609891, study PRJNA323583) | gut metagenome | isolation source: feces | host: Rattus norvegicus | place: Denmark: Riget | collected 2013 | reverse complement strand
TCCCCAGTTTGCACCAGATGGACTTACATTCTTAGTTTGAGTTACATTTTTATCTGCACTAAATGCAGATCCTGCTACTTGGAATCCACTTCCTGTTGTTGTGTTGTGTGTAGATTGTGTATTAGTATTCATACTCCAATCTGTTGCGTTTGGATTTTTAGAGTCATAACTAGTGTTAGCTCCGTTATCCTTTGTCCATGCTCCTGTTAAATTTCCCATATTTGTACCTCCTAAATTATTATTATTTTCATTATTTGTTGTTGTTCCTGGTTTTGACCCATCTAAGTTGAATAATGAACCAGGTGCCCCAAATAACATATTATTATTTCCATTTATATTTGTGTCACTATTTACTGTAAGTACGTTCGCCATCTATGTATTCCTCCTATATCATTTCCATTGCGTCTATTATTGATGTAACTAGTTTTTGTCTTTGTTGACTCATATTTCCTGTTTGATAGTTTTCATCGTAGAAACCAAATGAATTTAGATATCCGTCAACATCTGGCATAGTTGGACGTTTACTATAAGGACTTACTGTAGCAACTTTATTCATTAATCCTGTTTTAGTTAATGCTGGACGTCCATTATAAGTCTTAGATAATAACTTAGTTGCAAATTCTTGTATCTTAGGCATATTATCTAATATTCCAACACTCATAGTAGCTAAACAGTTTTCACTAACTAAGTCATATGCTATAGCTTGAGTTAGATTTATTCTATACCCATCTGTAGCCTGAATATTTAATCCAGTTATATGACTCAATCCTTTTGCTATATCTCCAGTTTGACAGTTTCTATTCATATGAGCATCAGCGTGAACCTTCGCAACATACATCCAAGCTAATAAGATATTCTTAGGTGCTTGTTGTAATAATTGTGGAGTGTTTTGTAAACTGAAGGTTGTGCTAAGTGCAAGTGCCACTTTCTCTGGATTCATAGGTTTTGTTCCTACTTTTAATATAATATTCTTAATATCAGTAATATCATTTTCTCCAGCTTTATTAAGAACTTGTCTTATTCTATCTGGGATATTATTACCAAATGGTTTAAATATCTCAGCAATATTATTAACATCTCTTTGAATATCTTCAAGACTTCTCACAGATGTCATAGGAGTTATAACACTTGAAACACCTAATCCTTGTATTCCAGTATTTACAGCTGTAGCATTTACTCTACCACTATCTACAAGTCCTTTAGCTGCATCATGAAGAGCTTTAAGAGTTACAAGACAAACACCAAGACCTTCTGTAGCTGCTAAAAGTTGTCTTAGATTTGTATAATAGTTTGGATTAATTCTTTTAACTGTTTCGGCTAAATGAGTTATATTTGGAAGTAATCCATCATTTATATTCTTCAAAGATTGTAGATACAAATCAACAGTGTTTAAGTTAGCCAACATAGAAACCAGTGCATCTGGATTTATTCCCATTGCTGATAGATCTAGTTCCACCGCCTTTTCTTCATTTTGAAGATTTTTACCAATAGATCTATATTCACCTTGAACTAGCTCTTTTCTAAGACTTTCATTCAAGAAAGCAAATGTAGAAGTTGACCTTGTGTTTATAGTATCATTAACAAGATCTTGAATAACTCCTATCATATTACCCATTCCACGTAATCTATCATTTGCAATAGAATTACGTTTATTAACATTTGTAAACGAGTCAACTATGTCGTTATAAAATGCTAATTTATTTTGTACAGAACCTCCGTTTCTGTATAATCCATTAACATACTTAGTCATTAATGGCATATCTAGAACTGGATTTCTCCAATCACCTAGAGGAGAAACTGTAGACATGTATATGTCTAGGTCTCTCAGATTATTGATTGCCTCTTGTTCATTGTAATTTTTTTCCATCTTTCTATTCCTCCTATTTGATATATTTGTTACTTGATACATTACATCATATATAAGTATCTATAAATTAAACTTTATATACTATTAAGTGTTTTCATTCTTTCAGCAGCCATAGCAGACGCCTCTATGTCATTAGTAGGTGCTCCGAAATTACTATTAGCAGCTATACCATCTTCATCCACAACTCCACTGGATATTGGATTAAATCCGCTAGCATCGTTTATTAAATCGTTTAAAGATACAAACTCAGTCTTATCATCAAGATAATACATTCTAATAGATCTAGCATAATCATATTCATCTAGTTTAAACATATTTAAAGGTATAACAGCATGAATTCTAGCTGTATCCTTTATAAGCTCTCCTACTGCTGAGTTTATTAGAGCCGCGGTTTTCTTTCTATATTGAACCTCATTTATCTTATCACGAGGACTTAGATAATATTTACTATGACCGTCTCTATCTTTCATAACAGACATAGCTATGAACTCAGTGGTCTCGATAATATCTCCTTCTTGTGTTTTATTTTCTATCTCAATCTTGTGTTGGAATATGATCGTATCCAACTCAGTTTGAAGTTGCTTTGATCCTGCAAGCATTCCTGTACCAAAGTGATGAACTATGTCAACTTGTCTTAGATTTGACTCTACTTTAGTGAGTTCCATTTGTGCCTCTCCATTAAGCTGTGCTGCAGATATAACAGGACAATTACGTCTAATACTAAGTTCTCTACATTCCGCTCCTTTTTGTCTAAGTAGAGTTGATCCCTCAGCGCCAACCATATTAAGAGTTCTATGCTTAGCCGAACATACCTCAAGTCTATCAAGATAGTCAATAGCTATCATTACAGGTTGAAATCCCGCGTTAAGTAAGTTATTACACTCACTATCTATTTCTGATATAGATGTACTGAATTGACCTTGTATTCTTTCTAGATATACAATAGGAAGTTTAAGTCCTATTTTACGAGACCATTCCATTGCCAGTGACTCAAGTTCTACCTCGGTCATATTAAGAAGTTCATTATCTGTTACTTTAATTCCGCACCAAGCAAGTTGTCTTTGGAAACATTGTTTCTTAGTAAGCTCAAGACTTACAAATAACAGACAAGGTGTCACTCCTGGTTCTACATCAAATAAACTAAGCTCATTATTCTTACTAGCGTATAAAAGTACATTTTGTAGTGTAAGTGATTTACCATTTCCGCCTATTGCTCCAAATAGGTTAAATGTTTTAGGTGCAAATCCCCCACCAACCATATTATCTATTACAGCTATAGATTTAATTTTATTAGAAACACTTTGTTTAAGTTCTTCTAATAGTGGACCCATAGTATTGTGAGTACTGTTATTTACTGGGTCTATTATTACGATATTACCAGAACTACTTTGAGTTTTAACTTTATAAGATATTTTCTGTAATTCTTCAATACCGTCGTAGAGCTCGTATAAGGCATCTGTAGCCTTCTTAGAGTTTAACAGCTCTACTTTATCAATAAGCTTACCTATCGCCTCGTATCCAGGCTTTAGAGACGCTATAGAACGCTTTGCAGATAGTTTTGTCAAGAAGTCTCTCTTAAATGATTTAGAGAACTCTGTTTCATCATCTAAAAGTCCCCTTAAATCATCAGAAAAGTCTTTAGAAGATATTTCATAAAGACACTCTTGTTTTTCTACCATATTTCTATTTATAATCTCGTTCAACAAAACGATAGTTTCACTTATATTTTTATCTTTCTTGTCCTCTTCTGGTAATAAGTCAAATTGCTTTTTAACAGAAGATATAAACTGCTTATCTCTAAGGTCTTGTATTACACAGTTAAGAGCAGTAGCTAATAGGGACAACTCCATATTTATCCTCCTTTGTATCATCTTTATATATAGTAATGAGATGATACTGTCTTGATTTTAACCTCTTACAAATATTAAATATTTGATCATTGATGAGTCTTACATTCAAATTGTCTCTATTACTTAGAATAATATGATTATTGGTTATTATGTTTCCTACTAAAGAAAGAGCATGTTCTGTTGACTCAGGTAATATAGTATCTTCACCAAACCTAATGTTATTTATATCAACAAAGTATTCATCGCCTTTCTTATAGAAGTTACAAGTAACACCTGTTTCCCTATTATTAAGATCTCTTACATAATTATCTGGATTTGGATTAAACTCAAATATAGCAGTTTTTATTTCATCGTTTAATATCCCTTTAACAACCTTAATTACAATATCATTCATCATACTCATCTCCAAGTTCTATCATTCTAATAATTTCTGGATCAAGTTCTTCGTTATAAGTATTCTTATAAGTTTCTGCTATAAGATTTTTCATATCTTCTACAGAGAATATTTCTACTTGATTTTGAATACTAATATCAAGAGTACTATCATCAGGAGCTACTAGAACTTTTTTTACATAAATAGGATTATATATCTCTTTAAACTTTTTGAACATAGACTTACCTGTTTCATCTGTTCTAAACTTTATTTCAAATATAACATCTTTCATCCTATCTATATAAGGACTACAGATACTACGGATTTCTTCATCAGTAGGTTTATTACGAAGTAAGTCTATTCTAATCCAATCCTGCTTTATTATATAAGGGTTATCTACATTATTAATCTTGTAACCACCCTCGGTTTTAAGTTGAACAAGTTTCATTCCATATCTATCATTTGTATATAGATGTCCACGTTCATTGATAAATCTACCTGTATACCAAATATTTCTATTACCCATAAACGAGTGAACATGTCCACCAATAGCTAGAGTACAAAGTTCTGATATATCTTGTGTATTTATAACCACTGTTCTAGATAAGTTGTGTTTACTATCAATCTGTTTTACAGCAGATATAGCAAAGTCAAACATACCATGAAATACACATAGATCAACTTTATTAGTTTTGCTAGCAATAGAATTAAGCTCAGACTTAAACTCTTCATAAGTAGGTCTATAAAGTTCTGGTATAAATAAAACTTCTGTACCTCTAAGTCTAATTCTTTTCATTTCATCTACGAAAGTAAAGTTATCGTAGTTATTTGTAATATAGGATAGGTTCTTTACAATATCTCCGTCATGACTTGGAGTACCTTTTAAGAAAACCATTTCTATATTAAGTTTCTTACAAAGATCTAGTATAATAACTAAGAACTCAGTAAGCTTTGCTGTTTCTGGAGTTTCCAACCTAAGGTTTCTACTATCAGTTAAGTCTCCAGCAATAATAAACATATCTGGTTTTATATAAGATAAACTATCAGTAAAATACTTTACCATATTATCAAAACCAGTTTCTTCTACTAACACTCTTTCAAAGTGTACATCGCTTGTGATACAAATTTTACTTTCCATATTCTATTCCTCCTTTATATAAATTCTGTATTACAAATAGTAATATATAATTTACATAGAAACAAGCTTTTGTTTGTTCTTTACTGAAAAAACAATGGAATGTCGTCAGACGGAATAAAGTTATGGAGGTGAACCTTAGTGAAAATTCTTGAATTAATTCTTAGAATTGTACTAAAGTTGATAGAGGCTCTGTCAGGCAAACCTTCACAAGTTCCTCCACAGATCGATCAAGCTGGAACTACATCGGATGGGACATTTCAGTCGACACAATTTGCAAATCCTTTAGGCCAGCAAAAATCCGTAACTGTTTATAATGATGAGGTTAATGCATTATTATCTCAGGTTATGGAGGCTAATAGGGCTAGGCAAGAAGCCGATATGAACGAGATCATTCGTTTAAGATGCGAGATATCAAGACTTCAAGAAGAATTGATTCTTGTTAAAGCGAATGTTCAAGGAAAGGTTAGCATGAAACAGTCGGCGTCGGAGCCTGCTAAAAGCAACGATAAGTGCGAGCCCCCAGACATTGGGAGTGAAACTTGAGTCGGCTGATTTCAGCATAGGGCTACTTAAAGAAGTGGGGCTTAGACCCCACTCATTTGTATCGTCAAAACAAAAAAAAAAGAAGAGCTATTTTATAAGCTCTTTCTTTCTCTATATAGAAGAGATTACCATTCAATAAATCTTCTATATCTTTTACTTCTGTATTCACCTCCTTTGTTAATGAATCTCATTATTCTTTGAGATTCTTTGATACTATAAACAGTAGATGTGTTAGGGTCATAAAGTTGACCTTTTTCATTGAATATTATCAAATGTCTTCCATTTGATAATTCCAACTTAATGCTATCTTTTGGCGTTATAATAACGTCAAGATACTTATCACCACATATATCGTGGTGTATGTCTAAACCTTGATATAAATCCATACGATAATTACCAGAGTTTATAATTCTGTCCAATTTTCCAACATTTCTAACATCGGTAAAATTAAAATATAGATCATCGAACTGCTCTTCGTAACCAGTGTTATCATACACATCAATAGTTCCTATCTCTCCGTATTTACTATAAATATGTTTGAATCCTAACACTGTTAATTTGATGAAAGAGAATTCTTCTCTTATACAAATTTCTTTTCCTTGATTTAATAATCTTTCAGTTGTTTTAGTCATACTTATCATCTCCTTCAACCTTCACGTTATAACTATGACAAAATTATAACAGGTCAATATATTTTTTTTTATTTTGTTACAATTTATAATATATAACTAATTTTATAACAAGGTCGGTACAAAAAAGACAGGCACTGAGGCCTGTCGTATTTTAAAAGTTAAGAATTTAAAACTATTTATACCTTATTGTATAACCTAGCTCGTTTTCCCATTCTTTTCTTTGTTTAATAGCCATACACTTTGCTTGATCGTACCCGTATTTTTTAGCTGAGAAAGATCTGCATATATATTTTCCACTATCATCACATATTCTAGCATACCAACTATTAGCTCTGTCATAAAAGCTAACTCCTACAATACCAGATGTGTTATTTTTAGATATTATGGTATTTCTATTATTTTGACTATAATCAACTATTCTAATATTAGATCTTTGATTATTAAGACCATTTCCATCAATATGATCAACTATACGATTGTCACCAATGGTTAGCCCGAGTAACATTCGATGCATTCTTATAGACGTCCATCTATCACCAATTTTCACATATGTATGAGTGTAGTATGTTCTACCCCATTTTACAACACACCATTTAAACTGGTTTAAGTACTCAAAATCATCATCATCAACGTAAATATCTAGTTCTCTAAAAGTTGAGCTTCGATTTGTTATAATTTTCATACAAACCTCCTTATTATAATTATAATATATTGTATATACTATTTAAGGGTTATATGTTAGAATTCTAATATTAGGTTATCATAGGCTGCTTTACGTCTTATCTTTTCTAATAAATCTTCCCTCTTACTTTCTGCACTAGCAAATGGCTCTGTATTAAGATCTACAGTACTTCCATTAGCACTAATGTTCATAAGTTTGAAATCATTATTATATAAATTGACCAAAATATCATAATAACATAATTCTGTGAACATCTCTTCAACACCTTGAGTTATTGTAGATAAGTTTCTAGGATGAGTACATTTAAGATGTAACATATAAGCAAGTGGAGCTTGATATGAAGATAATCCCCAATCCTTTAATACTATTGTATTAGGTGCTCTCCAAAGTGCTTTAGGTAAATCCCAGTTACTTCTATTCATTTGATTAGCTTGATAATAAATAAGGTCATCACCAATACCTCTAGAATATATTACACCAGCTAGTGGATATACTACACGTCTAGAAATATAACAACCAACTACTTTACAACCAAGACTATTAAATTCTTCTAGAATATTTTCTGGAATTATTATTTCAACATCCATACCATTAGAACTATCAACAGGTTTACGAGGCCAAGAGTTAAATAAAGTATCGCAAGACATTCTTATCATAAAAGTATTATATCTACTAAATGTAACAAGACTGTCATTCAATATAATATCTCTTAACATTGAGTCATCGTATATACCGTTTAACAGTCCATTTAGTCCAGCGTGCTTCTTCACATAATTTATCAAGACATTTATATTCATTTATGAATCCCTCCTATAAGAAAGAGTTCATTTCATTAAAGAACAACTTATCGAAGTCTGCTACACTGTTTTCTTCAGCTCTTAATATACACATATTAGCTATAGATTCCATTCCAGTAGCAGTTTCATCGTATACAAGTTTATCTCCTTCTTTTAATATAGATTCAAATCCTATAGACTCTGTACCAGTTTTAGGAAGTAATTGTAATTCTACTTCTTTAGCTTCCCCAGGGTTTATAGCTTTCATTTCAGGCATTGCTATACTTGTAGCATTTGCGGGACAAGCAACATAGTCTATAGTAATTACTTCAAGTCCTTTTGCAACTATAACACCATCAGATCTAGTTTCAAAATCTCCTCTAGTTCTAATAGAGAATCCTGGTCTTCTACCAGCTAATATATTATTAACTATAATAGGGTTATTAGGATTTGTTCTTATTTTAAAATATGTTTTTTCTGGAGTACATTTATAGGCAGTAATAAAGTGTGATACATTATTAGGGTCTATATAATTTACTCTAGCTAAGTTATTGTAAATGTTTCTTTGTGAGTTAGGATTTTCGTCAAACATTTTAATCATAGGGTGCTCTGCTTCCAATTCTGTTAAGATAGAGTCGTTAGTTCTATCCAAATGCATTTCAGCATTAGTTCTCTATGTCACCATAGACGATGTATTTTATTATACAAAGGTTATAGCCGCAGAATTCTATAACGTTCAGACTATATCAATTCACTTAAATCTAAGTCAGATCTATCTAACTTTTTAAAATCTTTATGAAGATTTCTGATCTTATCTATATTGGAATTCACATTTAATATCATATCATCTAGTATGTGATATTTTTTCCATATATTATGGTTTTTATTTATAAAAAGATAATAGCTGTTATTGAGAACAGTTTTAAATGGAAATTCTATCTTTATAAAGTCATCGATTGATTTATTATTTTTAATTAAAAGTTTATTCATAGTTGTTAATGTATGTAGTCTAGATTCGATGGATTCATTTGTAACATCATAATAAAATAAAGTGTTTCTGACTTGCTCCGTAAGTGAAGCCCATCTTATATTATCTAAGGAATAACCTTTATTATTATCTATTCTATCTATAGATAAGTTAGGTTGATATTCACTATTTAGATAATACTTTTTGATAAATTCTAATTTAGTGAAATTTACAGTAAATCCTCTTAAAATATATCCAACTATACATTCATCATTAAGTGGATTTGTAACCCTTTCGACCATATCATTATATTTATTTGATAATAATATAACTCTTTTGTGTATAGATGGTTTGTATGATCCAATCAGACCATGATAACACTTACCACATGTATATTGATGTTCTAGATGAGATTTCTTAATAACTGTTTTATTTCCACAGTCACATCTACATTTAAAATAATGTCGTGGTCTAGATCCACATTTAATCGAGTATACTCCTAAATCTTCCAATACAGTAAAACTATTGTATTTTGAACCTATTTCTAAAGATTTTCTAATCATATACAACCTCCTTATATTACATATGATTGTATATTTTATTTAAGTGATTCCAGTGTTTCTTCCTTACTTAAGGCTTTACTTCCTTTCGGAATAGTCGTTGAACTCCAATAAATGTATGTGTACCTAATATCAGGATAATTGTATATTATATAATGTGTTATGTGATAATATTTACGAGATATTATCAAATCTATATAATATAAAGGATGTGATTCGTATGAAACGCTTCTATTATCAAGGAAACGACTTTGTCGATGAATTGAATCGTATTTGGAAGTTATCATACTTTAATGGTTGTCCCAAATGGGATCTAACTAACGAAGTTGTTCAACTTCCTGAAGATTTCGAGTACATAGAGTATATTCCACAGTATAGTCTATAACATAAGAAATCTAACAGCAGTGGAGAGGCCGAAGTAACTCTTCACTTTTTTTGTTATATTAAGTACACATAAAATTTGTTAATGTTTTTTACATTTATTAAAGCTGCTGATTATCTCTACTTAAAAATTGTCACACTTTGGTATTTTAAGATTAGCGAGAACTTCCAGCAGTTAACCGGATTTCAATTACATATCACTATGTAAAGGGGCAATTTTACCTGGTACACTACCTATGGTTTTTAACATTCTTTGAAAACCTGCTCCTTCTAGTCCAGCTTTAAATACAGGTCCTGGATATAACTTATTATTAGCTGTAGGTTTTGTATGATCTATTGCCTCTATCCAGAATTCTAGATAAGCCTCACCAGATTTAAGTAATTTAGCAAGGTTAGCATTTATACCATTTAATAAATAAGTTGTGCCAGCTACCGCACCTGTATCAAGTAGAGTAGATTGGTTTTCCATACCTAAGTTAGACTTAACCTGAAACCCACTAACATTTTCAGATATGTTAAAGTCATATCCAAACATAATGCGTTTAAAATTCAATTTAATTCCTCCTTATCTTCATTCTTCTCGTTGACTGTACAAAAATGACCCAGTACGAGACTGGGTCTTAATTATATTAGTTTACACCTGCAACTAAAGTATCAGCATAGAATCCTTTGATTGTTAAGTCAGCAGCAGTAGCTCTAAATGTTTCTAATTTAGAGCTGTATTCCATGAACATTGATGGAACGAATGGATGTCTGTTTGATCTTACAGCGTTATCAGAAACTACTCTTGTAGGAGTTTCTACAAATAAGTTAGTTTCAACGTTAGATTCTTTGAATACTGGTAAGACGTGGAAGTTGTAAGGAATATCCTCTACAGCTTGTCCTGGAACTGGTTTAACCATTAAGTCCCATTTATCTGTTCCAACTACTACAGATTGAACTGGAGTAGATGTTTCAGTTCCTAAAGTTAATACGTAAGTTCTAGCGTCTTGAGCAACACCTAAGAATTTACCGTTAGCGTCTTCATCAACTGTTCCAGTGATTATTTGTAATACTGGGTCGATTACTGGTAAATGTAATGTATGAGTGAAGATATTTAATTGAACGTCAGTAGCTGTGTTACCTTGAGTGTTTAATTTATCTTTAAGAACTCTCATAGCTGTTCCTAGATGTAAGTTAAGAGCTTCAACTTTATTAACCTGTTTTAAGATATCCATATCTGTTTCGAATGATGCATAAAGAATTTTATTAGGATCTTGTTCGTAATCTTTAATAATTTGTTTCTTCATTGCCATATATCCTGTCCAGAATTTGTTATCTTTATCGTGAGTGATATATTCAGATGCTAGGTTAGTGATTTTATTTAAGAAGTTTCCTTGAAGTCTTCCGTCTAATGCGTCTAATTCAGTTTGAACTAATGGAATATCAATTCTTGCGATTGGACCTGCATTTACGAATCCTCTTCTTTCTACAACTTTAAAATCAGTTCTAGCTTTTTGAGTCATGAAGTTGTCTCTAATTTTGAATAAGAATTTAACTTCTTTAATATCTTTCATATCAGCGTCAGATTTGAATGATTGAGCAAATGATAACATTTGGTCAGAACCATCAAATTCAGCAGCTACTTTGTAGTATTTTTCTGGTTCCCTTTTATTTGGAACGATTTTTACTACTTTACCTTTCCAGTCCATTTCATTGATCATTTCATTTTGCATTAATCCTGCTTTTGGATCGAATACTGGACCTAAAGATGTTCCGTCTTCTAATATAACGTCAGTAACAGATATATCAGATCTTACTAATTCGTTTACAGTGATGAATGGTTGAGTTTCTCCGTCTAAGATAGTAGTTCTTAAGAAGATGTCTTTACCGAAGTCAGCTTTCTTAAGTACTAATTCTCTATCAAATGCATCATATGCTTCAGGAACGTCAACTGGAACCATTTTAGAGTATAAGTCTTCCCTTCTTACTCTTCTTACGACATTTCCAGCATCGTCTTGGAACTCAATCCATACTTCTTGAGTGTGTACAGGAATTGAAGTAATTTCGTTTAATAGTTGTTTAATTTTGATTAATTTTGGATAGATTGCAGCTGTTACGTTTACCCATTGTGTCATTGCTTCTAATTTTGGATAGTAGATAGCATTTTGATATGAATAAGATTCAAGACCAGCTATATTTCCACCTATCATGTTACTTATAACTCTCTTAGTTTGTAAGTTAGAGAAGTGATTGAATAACATAGATTCCATAGAATATTTAGCAGCTTTGTGTTTCATATCTAATTTTACATATTCTTTTGATCCTTTACCAATTTTAGCCATTGCAGTTTCAAGAGCAATTTTTTGAGTATGCATTGGTTTTAACATCTTTTGAACGTCTTTTGGTAATAATTGGAATTTAGATGGAGAAGAAACGAATTCTTTAGCAGCTCTTTCTAGTCCTAATGAAGCATTAGTCCAGAAGTCTCTCTTTTTCATTTCTACTTCTCCCCATGCAGATTCCATTACAGGTTTGATGTATTTTCCCATGATAGCATAACATCTTGCGTCAGAATCTTTGGCGAAATCTCCTAATGTTCTTTTAATAGCAGATTCAATACCATATATACCACTGTCAGCTTGAGCTACAGCTTGCATAGATTCTAATCCAAGAGACTCTTGTATTGTATTAAAGTCTACGAAGTTTTTGTTCATCTAATTATTCCTCCATTTTATAAAATTTGTCTTTATATTATTTAAAGAGGGCTCTCCATTGGTCTAGGAGAGTTCCCTCTATTGGATTACATGTTGTTGATGTTTAATATTAGTTAGATCTAATATTAGTTCCTTTAGCTATAACTTTAGCCATGTCAGCTAAACATCCTTGTAAATTAGATGCAACTGCTGAGTATACTTTAGATAAGAATATTCTATATCCAGTTATAACAGGTCCAAACATATTTAAAGTTCTTAATACAGCTGCTATAGCTGCTTTTAGATCTTCAGATGCAGGGTTACCTTGAGAATCTTTTGCACCGTTTAAATTAAATTCACCTGTTTTCTTATCCCAAGCTTTTCTTAGTTTAATTAATTCTTTCTTAAATTTAAGATCTTTTTTACATTCATCTTCTAATTTAGATGAAATACCTAATAATTGTTCTTTTGCTTTCCATATAGTAACATCATCAGATTCAATATCTTTTATTTCAGATACAATTTCTTTAATGAATTCTTTACCGTCTACATCTTTAAGAGCTTCTGCTACTTCCTTTTCTATAGTTTCAGCAGCACTTCTAGATAAACCAGATGCTAAGTTTGAACCTAATGAAACGGCTTGTTTAGCTTCAGCATCAGTAGCTCCTCCTATATCTTTAGCAAATTTGATAAGTTGGTTTTTAAAATCTGTACATCCATCTAATAAACCTTGTATACATTCTTTTACATTAGTAGATTTAACTTTAGTTGTTATAGTTCTAATCCATCCAGAATCTCCAGCTAAAGCTTTAATTCCTTTAACGCTTTGAACTAAATCAGACCAATCTCTAATAGTAACTTCTCTGTCGTCACCATCTTTAGTTTCTTTAGGATTTACTTTAGATAATCTTTCTCTATATTTTTTAAATAGTTTTCCATAAGATTTTAATCTTCCAGATGATCCAATAGCTTGGTCAACAACTGATAATATTAATTTCCAAATTTTTTGTAAAACTTTTTTAACTTGGATTTTTACTTCATAATATCCTCTTTTAACCATGTTAACAACTGCTTCGTTAGATAATTCTCCAGTAAATCCAGATGCAGTATCTAATGTAAATCCAGCTGATTCAAGAGCTAAAGTTTGCATTTCGAAAGCAGAGTCCTTTATAGCATCGCTCATTGATTCCATTGCTAAACAAGCGTTATCAAAATTGTCTAATTCTATTAATTCTTCAGCACATTCAGAATTTGAATACACTTCTAATTCCGCATCTGCGTTCATTCCTTCCATTCCGAAAGCTGTTAATGATTTTAAAAAATCGTTCATTATATTTTACCTCCAATAATTTAAATTTTAAACTGTTTATATATTAAACTAGTGTAGCGTATATTCCTTTAGCCATAGTTAATCCATCATCAGCACATTTTACAACTTCTTTTATTATGTTTTTACCGTAAGAAGTTTGTTTACTTAAGTAAGTAATTTGTGCGTTTAGATATTGTCCTAATTCAGTAGGAGCTGTTATACTGTTACCATCGTTTTTATCAACTTCTTTTCTTAATTTCTCAAATGCTTTAATTTGTTTATCATAACCTTTAGACATATCAGTTGATTTGTAATGGTTACCTAAAGTTTCTAATTTAGCTAAGAATTTATTGATATGAGCGTAACATTTTGATCCTTCGTAGTCATCTGTGTCACCTTTATCGTATATATCTTTTAAGTCATCATTTAATTCTGCAAATTTTTCGTTTGCTTTTTTAGCTGTGTCTATATGAGTTTTAAGTTCATTAGCGCTTTTAGTTCTTAAATCATTTATCCAGTTATCTTGTGAAGATGTTGAGTCGTCAGATACTTTTTTGTAAAGTCCTGCTGTAGCTCCGTTTTGACTATCTTTACCGGCAAGTTTTTCTAAAACAGCCGCGTAATCAGGCATATCTCTTTTTAATTTTTCAGAAACTTTAGATTGAACTTTACCTAGTTGTTTTTTCATAGCTTTAGCTTTTTTAGCTAAACTAGACCAAACCTTTTTAGTAGCAACAGTTAACCCTAAAAGTTGTTTTAACCAAGATATACAAGTATTGATTAGCGCTTTAAGAGAAGCGATTCCAGAATAAGCTTTTCTAGCTATAACGTCTTTAACAGCTTCCATTCCAATATTTTCTAATCCAAATTCATTATATATTCTTGCAGCGTCTCTTCCTTCGTTAGATTCTAACCCAACTTCTCTTTCAGCCATAGCTGTTAAGACAGCTTCACATTGAGAAGTAGTCGCAACTATGTTAGCAAATTCCATTTGAGCATAAGACTCGTCTAATTCAGCTTCCATAGCAATTTCTTCGTTCATTTCTTGTTCTAGAGACACATTTTCTTCATGGTCTAATCCAAGACCTTCCATTCCGAATTGTCCCATAGCTTTTAAAAAGTCGTTCATTATGTTTACCTCCGTAATTTTTATCTTAATTAATAATGTCTTAGATGTTAAATCGACATTAAGTTATACATTTGTATCTTAAACGTAAGATACGACATCGATTAAATAGCAATCCTAATATATTTGCTATCATTAATATTGTTTTAAGGTATAAATTTTTACGCTTTATCACCTATTTTAATAACTCTACTTCCAAGTTTAGCCACATCAGTAGTCATACCATCGATACAACTAGAAAGTTTAGACATAACTTGTCCAGCACCTCTAGACATTTGACCTAGGTTATTACCAACTGATACAACTTCTTTAAGTAGGTCAGTCATAATCTTCTCATTTACTGTAGTTAAATCTACATTATTTAACTCTTTTTCAAGTCCTCTTCTAATCTTTTCAGCACCTTGAATATTTTTCTCTAAGTCCCATTTATTATTCTTAGCGATATCCATAAATAGTTTTAACTTAGTTCTAAGTTCATCAAATGCATCAGATAGAGAAAGTTCAGCAGTATTAGGGTCAGACATATATTCTCCGGCCTCAGTAAGTCTGCTTAAATATTGTTTTTCTAGACTGTTTACTGTACCTGTTTTTGTTTTGGAATTACGTCTATCTTGTTGTTTTTGATCTTTGACGTTACCCCAGAAGTCACGACCACTTCCTTTTTCGTCATTATTCCTGATAGCCTCGTCTTCAGCTTCTCTCTTAACTTTATTCATATCTGCAGTTTGGTTACTATATTCTTTATAAACCTCAGCAAAGTTATAGTTTTTAGATCTAACTTTAGATAATAAATCTTGAGGTTTCTTTATATCTATAATAGCAACTACTGAAAACATCTCAGTTAATGATGTACATAAAGAGTTTATCATAAGTGTTGCTCTTTGATTTGTTCCATTATTAGAACTTTTAGAGTTTTCACTCATAACATTCTTTAAGTTGTTACCCATGTTATAAGATGCAAACATTATTAACTGAATCATAGTTAATCCCATTAATACACAGTTACCGTAATCTCTTATTTCTATTTTATCTTCCTTATTAGCACTTCTAGCTTTAGTTTCAAGCTCATTTAACTTTTTCAAGTAAACTTTAGCTTTATCATAAGCTTTAGCCATTGTCTTTTTAACATTAGCAGCACCTTGGAAGAATCTTATTAACCAACCAAATAGAAAGTTGATTAACTTTTTTGCATAAGTGACAAAGTTAGACTTAGCTTTGCTAGCCATATTTTTAACAGTCTCACCAATAGCCTCCATTGCATGGTCTGAAAATACATCGTGATCACCTAAATCAAATTCCATTTGAATATCAGTATCAAGCATTATATTTTCGAGTGCGATACCATCTAAGAAACTATTAGCAGCTTCATTATAGTTAGCATAAGATTCTAACATGTCATCATTCATGTATATTCTACCGTTTGTTGTAGACATGTTTCAACCTCCTGTGTACAGAGGCTGAAATATCAACCTCTTTAGTGACTTTTTGTATACATATTAATACACAGGGATTGTTAAATGGTTAAATTATCTCACTATATTTAGACTCTTCAAGCTCTATATCTTTTTTATCTCCACCACAGATTTTAATATAAAGATTTTTAAGTCTAATCATACTTGTATGAATACTTACATAAGTAGCAAATATGTCTTCATAAGTCTTTTTAGCCATTACTTCTATATAGGCCTCAACAAGATCTATCATTCTTTCATATTCAACTACTATACCTCTTAGAACTTCCTCATAATCAGGTTTATCTAATACAGTACGTTCAGCAGTATTTATATTCACAATTAGTGTTTGTTTAAGTTGAATAAACTTCTTAGGGAAATTAGCTCTTATTTGTCTTGAGATATCATAATCTTCTTTGATGGATTTAGCTCTGTCAAGTAACATTGCTTTCTGTTTAGCTTTCTGTCTTTCTTCTTCAGATTGCTCGTCTCCACCTCCAAAAATATCTCCCCCATCATCAGATGCAGAATCAAAATCAAATCCACCAGAGTCTCCTCCAAATGGATCATCTCCCCCACCAGTATCTGAAACATCACCTATATCTCCAAATGGATCTGATCCGTCATCTCCTCCTGCATCAGCTGCAAAAGGATCACCCGAGTCTGATGACATATCATCTCCAAATCCACCTGTATCTTCGCCTATATCTCCGAAAGGATCATCATCTGCTTCAAGAGATATTGCTGATTTATTATTAAGAAATGTATCTAGATATAGATATTTGGCTATTTCTGATTCATTAAATGTTTCTCTGCTTTCGAAAGCATGTGTAGCATAATCGATAATGCTATTGCTGTTAGTACTGTTGTTATAAAATTTTTCATACATCGAATACCTCCTTCTCTTATTATAGATTAGTTAAACTTAAGATTAATCGTACTTCCACCTCTTAAGGCTTCATCTATTCTTTGAGAAGAAGTCATTGTAAGATCTTTATCAAAAGTAGCATATTTAATTCTATCTTTTCCGTATGCATCGTCTTTCATTCTAAGAAGTCTCATTCTAGCAGCTTGATACATTTGTCTTTCTCTGATAAGTTGATCTACTGACTCATTCTCAGATCTTTCTTCTGCATAATTGATCTTTCTTTCAAGACGTTCGATAACATTATCGAATCTAAGCTCTAATCTCTCTATAGCTCTTACTCTAGCATTTTTAGTTCTGGCTCTACCTATAATCCAAGCAAATGGAAACGCGATAAGTCCTCCACAGAAAACAGAAAGAGTACAAGCTTTAAACCATGTTTTAGCATAAGAGGAAATTCTTTCTTGTAAAACATCTATTTCATCATTAAGAAGTTTCTCTTGTAATTCTATAGCATCGGCTTTTTCTAGATCTAGTCCACGTTTAAATGTTCCAGCTATTTGACCCATAACCCATTTAACATTTTTAACTCCAACTTGTTTAAATAATTGTGTTAATAATCCAGCGGCTCTAGATCCTGCTTTTAATCCAAATTTCTTTAATACAAAGTTTACGTTCTTCATAACTGAACCAGCTGACTTAAATTTATTCATCATACCTTCATTAGATATTTCTGGTACAAGATCGTCTAGCTCAACAGAACGTTCTTCTAATAAGTTTACAGGTCCATAAAGTTCACCATTTAAGAAAGCTACTGCTCTGTTATTACCTATATAGTAATATTCTTCTAGTTCAAGCATAAAGTATCTATAAGTAGACACATTATCTTTAGTTAAGACAGCTTTAATAGAGCTATCATCAGAAGTTATTCCAAGTACTTGTGGTTTTATAGCTATTTTGGTTACTTCTTTATCTCCAGACTTAGTATCTGTCAATACAGCAAAACCAGAAGAAGAACCAGAACCACTAGTAGAAAGATAAATAGGCATAAAGTCTGTTGGGTCTATAACACCATCTCCAAGCTCTTCACCTTTTTCTAAACTTTCCATATTATAAACCGCTTTCATCTTTTTATAATAAATAGACTCAGAAGATACTTCTACGACTTTGTCTGAACTTATACCAGCAAAACCTCTAGTAAGAAGTGCATCTTGTTTAGTTATTCCACTATTAAATAGAAATGCCATATCAGATATAAGTTGACGTCTAGTGATGTTTCTTATTCCAGCAGAACCGTCATCAACATTTATAACCCTTTCATCTTGGAATCTAAGAGCTGTTTCGTCAAGAAGTCTGTTAAGAGCGTCTATTCCTGGTTGTCCCATAGTTGATAATATATAAGATGTGGGGAATAGTTCTATAATATATGGGTTTCTACTAACCTTAGTTATAGCTTCATTATTAAAAGGACTTATAGCTAAAACTGCATCATCTACTACATATATAGGAATATAACAGTGAGATGGTTCATAAACTTCTAGTAAGAATAAAGGTATACTATTACAGTCTTTAAACTCATCAGCTGTTCTATCGATAGCAACAAATCTAGAAACTCTACATCCTTCAAATACTAAGTTAAACAAATCTTCTAATCTACGTTGGAATAATACAGAGTTTTCTACAGTATCATCAGGACCAACATAAGGTTTAGAATCTATTATATTACCCATAGTAAATGCTGTGGGACTATAATAAGATGCTTTTGTAACATTCTCAGGTTTATGTATAATAGAGTTAATGATGTGAGCTGCTCTTCTCATAACTATATATTCAGCAATATTACACATCTTTTTCGTTCCTCCTTATTTTGTTATTATACTATTATAGTACAGGTCTATTGTTTTAGCATAGGGTAATCCAAAAACAATCAACTTGTAATTAATACAATATAAGGAGGAATATATTAATGAAAAATTTATGTAAAGTTCACCCTAACATGAATCAATTCTTAGAGGAAAACATTTATGGTGTTAGTAAAGTTAAAGAACTTGCTAATAAAGCTTGTCAAATATATATCAGTCTAATAGAAGTTGCAAAAACATCTGAGGCTGGGGCTGCTGATAGAATAGCTGAAAGCGAACTTAAAGACTTTCTTACTCCACATGCTTTAGACATTTTATCTACTGCTAACAGATACTTTGGTAGACCAGACAGATGTTATGAGTGTGGTGAGTACGCTAAGGTTAACATTTATGGATTTTTAAAACTAGGCGAAAGATCTGTAAACGAATTAGAGACAGATATGAAAAACCATTTTACTCACAATGAAAGACTTGGTAGTACATATTTTGATGTTGAGTCTTGTATTCAAGTTGGATTTAAGATAGCTCCATTTATCAGTGGAACTAGAGGTGCTCTAACTTCATTCAATGATGATAGACCAGTATTTGACGTTTCTGCTATTTTAGTTAGAGCTCTTAATAATGCTACTGCTGTAGTTCATAACGAAGAAGTAGAGAAAGCTATATTAACAGCTATGGTATCTAGACTTGTTGTAATGTTTGGTACTCATAAAGAACTTATGTGTTTAGTAGATAACTGTTTAAAAATGAAATATTCTCATGGAGCTGGAATGATTGATGAAGAAAGAAGTAAAACTACAGATCTTAGAGAAATACTAAAAACTTTATTCATATACAAAGTATGGTATAACGGTATAAACGACTTAAATGATATATGTCTTGAAAAATCTGTAGAAAATATCTTAGACTTAGTAAATCTAGCTAGTAGAAGTTTCAATGCTACACAAGCTATACCAGATGTATTTAATACTATTCATAGTAAAATAATGTCTGGTGTTATGGATGTTGAAAGATTCCCTGATAGAGTTATTAGAGAATGTATGGACTACTATAGAAAAGCTATGAACTATTATGGATTTAGAGAGGATAATGGTAGAAGAATGCATGCCGCTCATATAAAAGGTAAAGCTGTAATAGGAGTTGAAAGTTTTGCATTTGAATCATTCCTATCTACAATAGGTGTTACTAGAGGATTTAGAGATAAGAAAAGAGCAAGCTTAACTTTTCTAGGATTTGAAAATATGAATACAAGTACTAGAGAGTTTGATGAATGGAAAAAGAAAAGTAGAGGAGCTATTCTAGCTAAATTAAAATCAGATGAAAGAAATACATATATTCAATATGAATCTGATGTTATGAAATTTAGAGCTGAGGCTATTGGATGTAGAAACGTATATTCACAATCTACAATACTTAAACGTGGTGAAACTATTGCCAAACTTATAAGTATGGAATTATCTAAAGAACATACTGAAGAATTTGTAACTATGATGGGAATGCTAGATGCTGAAAGACTTGCAGTACAAACTGAATTAGCTAATAGGGATTTCTATAGAGAAAGAACAACTATGTTAAACGGACAACTTGGATCACTTAAAGATGAATGGACTTACTAGAATATAATTGGGAGAGGCATTGGCCTCTTCCTTTTACAAACATTAATAGGAGGGGATAATAAATGGCATTAGAAATAGGTTATAAAGACGGAAATACATTTGATGACTATCTACATAAGATTGGTATGGATAGAAATATGTATGATCTTATAACTAACACTAACTATAATACATTTATACAAAAGCTTAGAGTTCAGCTAACCAATCAAAACGAAGATGGTCGTCTTACAGAAGATGACTTAGAACTTCTTTCTAGATGGTCTGAAGAAGATTTCTATGATATTCAAAAACAGGCTAGAGAAATGCATGAGGTATTTGAGTCTAGTAACAAACCTGTTAATAATGATGCTTGGAAACCTGATTATAGAATTTTACTAAATGGTAACTTTCCTAAACTAGATAAAACGAAACTTACAGAAGTAGCTAAGAAGAGTTTTAATGTATTTGGACTTGACGATAAACTGTATGATATATACTATGATGAAAAAGCTGGTAAATGTCTTCCTGTTTATTATGACTATATTACTAATAATGAACACTTCTTTGCTTTTAGTATATATTTAGAAAAGTTTAAAAAGCTTATGAATATTCCTGATATAAATCCTGCTACACCTCTTATACTATTTGATCGTAGTCTCATGGGAGTAGATACAAATGGAGAACTTACAACTATAATGCAAGTTAAAGTTATTAATGAGTGTAGACGTAATCCTATATTTTATATGAGAGAATGTGCTAGAGCTTATGATAAGACTGCTAATAAAGACGTAAGGTTTCAGATCAATATAGCTGACTGGACTTTTATATGGTTATACTGTCAATGTATAAACACTTATAGGGAACAATCCAGACAAACAGGTAAAACATTCTTACTAAACTATCTACTAGGAATGGAATGGTCAGTTGGTAGTGATAATACAACTACACTGGTTGTACACTATAAATCTGAAGAGGCAGGTAAAAATAGACGTTCAATGGTAGAGTCTGTTAATAAGCTGCCTAAGTTTATGAAACTACACACTATTAAGAAAGTTATTAAGAAAGGTCAAGAGTATTGGGAAAATGGTCCAGAGAACCCAGTACCTACAGAAAAAGGTAAAAACTTCTGGAACGTTAAATTTAATAATAACCTTAAGATAACAGCAGTTGGTACTACAGAGTCAAGTGCTTCTCAAACAGGTAGGGGAGACACTATTAAGTTTGGTGGTGTCGACGAGCTGAACTATATTAAGAATGCGACTACAATGCTAACCGCTTTACAATTTGCTCATGGTACAGCTAGACTGTTGGCAGAGAAAGCTGGTCAACGTTATGGACTACACTTTGCTTCTACTGCTGGAGAACTTAATACTAAGAATGGTAAAGAGATGTATAGACTTACACAGGAAGATATGTGTAAGTGGGATGTAAAGTTACTTGGTTATAGTTATAAAGACCTTACTACTTATTTACAAAAGAATAGTACAAAAGGTTTCTTTAGTTTACTTTATCAATATGATGAATTGGGATTCGATGAAAGCTGGATAGAAAATGCTATTAGCTTGGCTACTACTAAAGAAGAATTCCAAAAAGACGTACTATCTGTATGGCAAGCTGTTGACGTAAATGCTTTGTTTGGTGTTGCTGCTTTGACTAGAATAAATCAAATAGCTAAAGAAACACTTTGTGTTGGATATATGTATGAGAAATTTAATAGATTTGAATATTATCCTGATACACTTGATGAAGAGTTCTCTGATTATATGAATAAATATAATGCTATTAGTATTGGTGTCGATATAGCTCTTGGAACAAGTGGAGACTATTCTGTTATGAGATGTGTTGACTTAGAAACAGCTAGACCAGTATTCATGTATAGAGATAATAAGTTAAATGCATTTGACTTTGGAATACTTATAAGAGAGTTCTTAAGACATCTTAGAAAGATAAACGAACGTATGATGATCGTATGTAATATAGAGAGTGATGGTCCTGGTCAAGTACTTATACCTATGCTTTCTAAAGAGAAAGATATAGAACCTATGCTTTATAGAAGTCTTGAGTTCTATAATAAACAAATGAAGAATACTCTAATTAAAGCTACTACAAAACATCTTGATAGTAATAGTTATATTAAATATGGAACTGCTATGAGTAAGTGGAGAGGAGATCTTACTAATATATTATTATTTGATATAGTTGATAAGTATCCTTATATATTTAATAATAATGAGTCTTTTAGTGAACTTACTACATTAAAGAGAAAGAGAACTGGTAAAATAGAACATGATAATGGATTTCATGATGACATAATTATGGCAACTTTACATGCTTGTTCTCCTATATTCTTACCTAAGTTTAGAGAGAATTTGGAAAGGTTCTTTAAATTTATAGTAGACTTTAGAAAAATAGAAAGTATCCCATTAGACTCTCATATAGTTTCTTATAGCGATCTTAAAGAGCATAATGATATAGAGGGTAGAATAGATTGGAATATTGTCAAAAAGGTTGATAAACTTACTGGAATAGAGTATGATGAACTATTTATGACTAAGGTTACAAATGGTAGAAAAGTGGTTTTAAATCAAGATGAAATTCAGGAAGTTCTTAAGGTTAGAGAAGATATAAGCGGTGATCCTAGAATAAGACTTATGAAACTTCGTAGATTTGATTTGATAAAACAAAGACTACAAGAAGAACATATAAGTGCTGAAATGGAAGCATTGGATACTCTAGATATAAGTAAGGTAGAAGTTAATAAAGAGAAGAAACAGAGAGAAGAAGATAGAAATCCATTTCAATTAGTAAATAAAGGTCAAGTTAGAGGAACTGACTTAAGTGTTGATAATAGGAGAGGTTTCGACTATTATAAAAAGAATGCCAACAACTACAAGGCCAGTCTGATATAAACAATTTGATGTCGGATTAATCAAGTTGGAGGTAATTTGAATGATAGATGAACTTAAAGGGTTATGGCTTGCATTAGAGCCATATCACAATGTATGTTATGTTCTATTGGCTATTTTAGTTCTTGTTGCAATATATATGATATTTGTAAAGAAAGATAAAAGATTTAAAGCCGTAGTTACAGACATAATTAGAGACATGGTTAAGGATGCTTATAATAAAGGAATCCAAGTCGAATTTATAGTCGATGACATTATAGCTAAAGCAGATAAAAAGATTAGAGAAAAACCAGATAAATGGGACGGAATTCTTTTATATCTAATTCATGCTAAATGGTTCAGAAACAAAGTGATAGCTATTATCAAGGACAAAATACAAGATATTGTAGATGAAGAACCTGGTAATACATTAGAAGAAGTAAAAGAGAAGAAATAGTGGTTTGATCACTTAAGCGCGAAACAAATTTATCCGACTAAAATAGATATTCTCCCAAATATCGAATATCTTGACTTCTTTATTAACCAAATGCTTAAGGATACAAAAATGTGGGCCTTAGAGCCCACACTGTTTGTTCGCTTTTACATTTCTTGCATCATATAACATATTAAATAGTTCTTAACCATTTCTACACAGTCATCTTCTATAATTGTATTACCAAAGTTTTCTCCTATATTAATACTTCTATAATAAGAGTCTTCACTAATAAATTTATTCATATTAGGATCAATATAATTTGATATAACTTTATTTAAAGTAGATTGAAATTCCATTGACTCATTAAGGTCTTTAATTTCTTTAGACTCAATAAGCTCTTTATGTTTAGATCTTCCTACTTCATCCTTTTCAAATATCATATACATAATATTTGGTTCAGGTAAAACATGTCTTTCCATATCATACTGTCTTCCAGCATTAGTAGAAACTAATAAATAGTCAGCTAATATATTTTTATCACTAGATTCAGTTATAGTTATACCCCTTCTAACATCAGCTGCTAATGAATATATTAGATTACTCATATAATATCTATCTAATATTAAAATATAGAATGTGTCAGGATTAGATATAAATGTCTTTTCAAAATTACTCATAATAGCTAGTCTGTCATAAGCAAACATCATATCAAGTTCTTTTTGGTTTCTATTCTCAATAGGAACGTTAGCTAGTATATCATATATTCTAGCACCAACTCTTGTATCATATGTTGGGAAAGAGTGTCTGATAATCTTTACTTTTTTATCAGCTGGCATATTATTCATAATCATCTTTTCTAAGCTATTAGAAAGAGTTTCTTTACCCGATACATCTAATCCCTCTATATTGATTATAAAATAGTTTTTCATCGTCATACCTCCTTAGTATTTTATATTTATATTATTCCCATCAATACAAACTATACTGATAGAATTATTAACTATTGTAACAGTGCAAGGAACATTTATAGGTGTTTTCATTATAGCTCTATAAACATCTTGATACTCTTCTTTAGATAATACTTCTATATTTTGAAATGTATAAGAACCTTGTATGATTTTATTTTCATACATAAATCCCTTAGTACATAATATAGCCCTTGTGCTCATCATCAATAACCTCCTGAATATATTTTCTAGTCTCAAGACCAGTTTCATCATATTTATATAAAGAGTTATCAGCATCTGAATATAAATATAACGGTACGATCTTTTCTATATCTATATCTGTTTTATCTTCATTTAATATACTATCTCCATAAATCATTTTAAGTAATGTTTCAAACGATTTACGTTTCTTAATTAATTCACGTTTATTTTTCATAGCCTCTGATTTAAATGGTCCGTGTGTTAAATAATGATCTTGTCTTACCTCTATATCCCATTTATTATCAATTAACCACTTCTTTAAAACCTTTACGTTTGTTTCATCTATTTTAGCAATAGTACAAAGAATCATACCTTCTTTTCTTTTATCTCTAGTATAAACTCCAATTCTCATACTATTAATCATTCTAGATATTTCCCTATCACTTAAGAATATTTCCTTTGCATATTCTAGTATATCATTTGCTTGTATAACTTTCTTCATAACCCATTTCTCCTCTTAATTTATATTATTAAGGTGAGGCACAGAAATCCTCACCATTATTTATCATAATACTCCAGCCACATCTGCAACAGCATCTGGTGCCTTTATTTCTGTATCAGGACTTAGTATTGCGGGACGTTTTATCTTAGACATATAGTTAAATATTCTAGACATTTTAACACTAGATTTATCTAGGTCTTCTTGGGTTAAACAGTTACCTTCTAATTCATACGATAACTTCTCTTCAACACCATTTATAAGTGCTCCATAAAGCTCTCCTTGAGCCTCTATAACCGTTTCATTGCATCCAGTATAGTTAAGTAGCAGTCTAGCCTCTAAAACGTTTGTAGTACGGTCATAACCGCTTACAGTAAGCCCTGTCTTTCTTTTAGCACCCATTACTTCTATTTCATGTTCACAATCTTCTTGACCTTTAAATATGCTTGGATTTTCTCCAGATGGATATACTCCAGATTGTTTAAATACACCAAGGTTTTTACAATCTGCAACTAGAGATGCATTCGGATCAAACTCACCATTAAAGAATACAAATGTTCCTTTGGTTCTACCCTCAGTTCCAGTTCTAGATTTAACAGCTACATAGTTAACAGTGTATGCTTGATTTCCTTCTGCGTCTTCTAGAGATAGTTCTTTAATAGGATGTGAGTTAGACTCTTGATTAGCTCCATCGTTTATAGAGTTCATCCATATAAACCAAGATGCTTTAAATTTAAGTCTAGCAGGTACTGCTGCTTTCTTATTATTTTGAGATGATTTAAAGTCTTTCTCTGCGACTGTTTGTCCAATTTTAGCAACGTTCCTTTTTGTTAATTTATGTTCACTACACATAAACTCCATATTATTATGGACTTATACTCTCGTATAAGAGCAGACTATATCTTCCAACTTATATTTCAAAGTGTTTGACCCCCGTTTCGGCACCTAATTGGTTAGGTGTGTAATGTTAATACAACTCCAATAGTTTGAGCCCTACTTCTATACAGTATCTCAACTGTATAACCCTAGTCGTTGAGCTTTACTCATAACTATATCTAAAATATATCAAGCGTGTCGTGACGAACTGAATAAATGGAATGATGAATTCCGTAAATATTATAATACTTGTAAAAATCCTATGATCGTCAACAGATAGTCATTCGATTTTTAAATCACTACAATGTTACCAGCAGAGTAGTGATTTTTTTTTGTTATGAGTCTTAGTTGCTGATTATCTCTATTTATCAGATTATTACACTTTGGTACTGATAACTTAACAAGACTTCCCAGCAGTTAAAGGGTTTTTATAAGAACTTATAATTGATAAAATTTATTGTATCCAAATACCAAACTATATAAAATAGGTTGTGACTACCTAAGAAAAGGATTGGTTAAATATGCAAAACCAATTCTAGCTTCAGTTAACGTTAGTTTAGCGTAAATAAACTAACACAAATCTAAATTTATCTAACATCTATCTTTTAGATGTTTTTTTTTTACCAATTATTTAGTTAATCCTTAAGATGTGACATCCAGATTACTCCGACATTTTTATCAAAAAAGTTAGTAATACTGTTTACTAAGTTAGCTATAAATCTATACCCTGTTAAGTCTGTTTCATTTGCTAATAGGTTAGACTTACCATCTACATCATATGCTCCTGCTTTCATAGATGTAACAGTATCCAGTAATACTAAAACATAAGGTTTCATTTTAACTTTTTCTTGTCTAACTGGATCAAAGAACTCTACCATTTTATATTTTTGATCCATATATTCTTGATGTTCTTTTTCTAATATAGCAGTTATTTCTTCTATTATATTAGTTTGATGAAATACAAAGTAACGATCTACTTCTTCATCAGTCATTTTAGCAAGGTTTTTAACCCTGTTCTTTTTCCAAGAGTTATCACTATCAAATACTATTATCTTATGACAAGGATAACCAGCTTTAATAGCAAACGCTGCTGCTTGTGCACTAAAAGTAGTTTTACCTGCTCCTTGTATAGCAGATATAACTCCTTGCTCTCCTAACGGAATACCTCTTTTAATATTAACAAGTTCCCCTTTAAGATTACGTTCATTCTCTCCTAGTAATATATCAAATGTTGTAAAACCCGTAGGTATATTACGATTTATTATCATTTCAATTACCTCCTAAAAATCTTCTTCTCTTCAATTACACTATCGTTGTTTAGACTATTTAGGACAAAAAAAAAATAAGAGCACTGGGCTCTTATAATTTTTATAATTGGATTTCCTCCATAAATAGAACAAATCCATTTATAACGTTGTCATAAAGATCTTTATTAATATTATCAAAATGATCTTTATAATGTTTACATGCTGCTTTGAAAGTAGCAGCATAATGAAGTAGACCTTTTTTGTCTACTTTCATTTTTTTACTTTTTATTAATTCGTTGATATAACCACTATCACTGTTTAGTAATATATCAACAGCTTTTTTATCATAACCGTATTTTTCACATAGTGTATTAATACACACAGTGTTAACGGTTTTTATTAATTGGTCCATATTCATGTAGACATTTGGTCTATCTACTAAAACCAAATTAACATAATTTGTATCAACTTCTCTAAAATTTAAACCTTCCATTTGTCTTCCTATTTCTCTAAACATATTCTTTCTCCTTTTGTCCCTAGCTTAGACCTGTGTTACATAATAAGATGCTAGTTGTATTTTATTTTTATTTATTCTTATTACATTTTATAATATATAACTAATTTTTTAATAAGCTTTTTCAAAAATGCGCCACAAAAAGTGGGCTCGAATAGCCCACTAAAAACTTAATAGGAGGTGCCTAAAAGTTAGAGAGAAAAATCCTAATACTTCGGAGCAAGTATTAAGCAAAACTCTCTTGTTATCAGCACAAAAGAAAAAAAATAGTGAATTGGGTTAGGAAATACAGGAGACGAAACCTAACCCGGCTTATCACTCTAGCCCAGTACAATTATGTACCGAAAGAAATGTTATGGTTATGGAATTAATTCACAAATAAGGGGAAAGAAATTAACTCTCATAACACATATATTGTTATCTAGTTAATATTGGATAAACTAGATCATTATCTATTGATATAGATTTCAGTATCTCAGAGAAGTATTGTAAAGAACGTTTGTTTGCAGAGCTTTGAGGTAAGTCTTTTAATTTAACAGTACCATTCTTATAGATCTGAGATTTCATCTCTTTCTTAGCAACTAAGTCATGAGAACTTGGGCCTAAAAGTTCTTGCATTACTGCATCTGCATCCTGTGCAATAGCAACAGTAATCTCAGAGTCTGTAAATGCACCTGACTTAGAAGTTTTAGAAGATACTTGTCCTGCAACGTTACGTCCCATATCATCTTCAGCTGATTTACCTTCTTTATCAGCGATTTGTTGGTTAGCACGGACGTATAGTGGAACACAAATAAGTTTCTTATCGTTTATTACACCATTTCCGTTTTCATCCATAGACTCATGCTTAAATTCAAACTGTTCATCTAGAATTATACCATACTTTTCTATTATAGATGTTAAGACTGGAAGTTTAGGTTCTTTAGTAGGTTCAGTATAAACTCCAACTGGGTTTATAAGAAATTCTACTAAATCTTTCTCAGATTTTTGAGATTGAATATAATCTAGCATTTCGTTATAGTACTTCTCTCCAAGCATTTGTCTAATATCAAGCTTTCTATTAATTACAGCCATTATATTAGGTCTTGTAAGTTTAAAAGAAAGTTTTATTTTATGTTTATTTGTATTATCAAAGTTCATTGTAATATCCTCCTACTATTTAATAATAGATGTACTACTTGCATAAATATTAAGCATTATATAGTTATACATATACCTACGCATAGTAAGTCTATCATATTGATCTATTCTTTCATCTGGAACACTAAGCAACATTTTATCATTTACGTTCTCAAGTATAACAGTAATCTTCTGAACATTACGAGCTTTACTCATAGTTTTAATAAAGTCTTGTCTAAATAGTGTTACAGTAACTTTATCTGGGTGTCTACGCATCCAGTCATCAAGCATTTCAGAAGTAGCTTCAGAAAGTAGACCAAAACATTCTGGAATTTGATTTATAAATATACTTCTATATTTAAACATCTCCATATTTCTATTAGAAAGCCCAATCATAGTAAGTATTTTATCAGACGGTGCTGTAAGGTTATCTACAGCCGCTTGTCTAATAGCTTCCATAACACCAATAGCCGATAGAACGTTTTTACCATCTTCTGTTTTACTATATTCCATCATAATTTTAATATCTGGGTCTCTGAAGTTCTTATAATATTTCGTAGATATAGATTTTACTGCCTCATTCATTCTAGTAGCAATAGATTGAAGTGCCTCTCTAAGTTTCTTATCGTCTATTCCTGGTTTAAGAGTCTTATCAAGTAGTTTAACAAATGTTTCTACTTTCTTTTGTACAACTATCATAAGACTTCCCTCATACTTTTTAAAGTCTGTTCTAGCATCTGCGTTATCTATGGTATATTTCATTATATTCTTGTCAAATCCCCTAGGGAAATATTTAACCATAAGAGAACTATAAAGTAATACACATAAGAAGTTTAAAAAAGAAGTGTTCTTAGTGTCACAATAGCTGATTAGAAGTCCAAGTTTTAAAGGACTTGCCAGTTGTTTCATATTATACCACTGTTTAGATTTTTGTATCTCTTTCCAGTCATCAGAACCTAAGTTATATGGAGCAGCTATGTAGTCTATAGTCTCACCACTTAGTACTGGAACAGATTTTAACAGTCCATCGGATATACTTTGAATATTCTTACTCATATAGTAACCAATTCTATCCATAACCATTTTATCTCTATCTTTTACTTTTTGTCTTGTATATATTTCATAAATAGAAGCCATGTCTTCCTCCTTGTTATTTTTATAGTCTTAACAGAGTTATTGTTTTTAAGGATATGGACAAAAAAAAATCTCTCTCGGCCCCTTTACTTTCTCCTATATTATCTCTAATCTAGTTATCTTCTAAATAAGAAAGTGGATGTAGATTAGAGGCTCCCGCCTCAGGTGTCCTATTACATAACCACACCTAATTCAGAAGTTTTAAACTCTAACCTACATCCAGGGCCGAGAGAGACTCTGTCGGTGGGCCGACAAGTCTTCACAGCCTACACTGATTGTATGTAGATCTTAGTGTAGTATAAACTCGAATATAAGTGTGATTATATAATATTACATTTGTATACTTAATTAATAACGGACTGATATTTTACCTATCGGCCCACCGACTGAATAGCCAGATAACTCTCTAGTCTGAATAATATCGTATATAGATTAGTTCCAGTGTTCCTCCTACGTACAG
>NFZD01017394.1_pt1 | contig 31432 bp, 28 predicted proteins | sample 1095381 | NCBI WGS metagenome assembly NFZD01 (sample SAMN03609891, study PRJNA323583) | gut metagenome | isolation source: feces | host: Rattus norvegicus | place: Denmark: Riget | collected 2013 | reverse complement strand
CTCATAATAACAGATTTATTCCTATTGAATTGCCTCTAAAAGATCCTAGTGTTGGAGAATATTATATGCAATTCAAAGGTGCTAGATGGAATAGTGCAACTAATGCTGCAATGAGTCCCGAACCTACTTTGCAGAGACCTCTTACTTGGGTTGATGTAATTTATATTTCTGCAAAAAGAGCAACTGAAGGAAAGCAGATTTCCTTTACTCGTTATCCTTATGACTCTTACTTTAATACAATTTATACTGGCATTGAAATTGCTACTACTAAGGAAACTGAAGAAATTATTCTAAATGGAGAATTGTATAAATTCTATCCGAAGATTAGATTATCCGATATTAATCAGCCTTCTGCTCAGAAGTTTATTGATACAATGCAGATTTCTAATTTGTATCTAAATGGTATGTGCGCTGACTATGATGGTGATATGGGACAAGTCAAAGGATCTTTCTTTAAAGAAACGAATGATGAGCTTTCTAACTTTAGTAACTCTAAAGCTAATTTCATTAACATGGCATGTACAAATATTCGTGTATCTGAAAAGGAAGCTGTTCAATCTCTATTTAATATGACTCTAGTACTTAGAGATGATAAAGATAAACTAACAGATCCTACATATTAAAATTTATATATACTGAAACTTATTATTACTAATAATAAATCCAATCAATAAATGTTATGATGATATATTATAATAATGAACCTGATTGGGTTTATATTTTTCATCTAAAAAGGAGATAATATTATGGCACTCGGTGGAAATTACAATTCTCAGAATAATGGAAACAATGGTCCCAACAATCCCACTTATTATTCTCGCCTGCGCATCAAGAACTATGAAAACCACACTATGCTGTCTTTCAATTATTGGAAGGGAACTTTGAAGATTATTATCACTGAGCCTTCTGATAATAATAGTAACAGTCGTCCCAATGAACTTGCATCAATTTATATGTCTCCCACTAAGGCTCGCATTCTTGCAGAAGGCGTTGCACGTATCATTTCTTCTAGAGAAGATAAGGTATATGGTGTTGACACCGGCACTGGCAATATTAAGGGCTTTATTGCAATTGGTCGTTCTAAGGGCGATCCGTTCCTCTTTATCGGCAAGGTAAATGCAGATGGTAAGTATGAATTGAATCAGACTTTCAATTTCAATACCAATAGCAATTTCCTGTTCGATGTTAAGGATCTTGCAAATATCAAGTTCCAGAAGGAAGCCCTTGAGAATGTTGAACTTCAGGAGTTTATGGATCTTCTGAATGATTATGCAAGAGCAGCTTCTGGTGCAATTGCTGCTAGTGTGCATGATATTAACTTCTACGAAAATAACAGATTCACTGGTCTGGTTCGTAGTATTGCTAATAAAGTCGGTGCTGGTAGCGGTGGTAACAATAATGGAAGTGGCAATAATCATTTCTTTGATAATGCCAACATTGAATATTCTGAACCTTCTTATAATTCTCAGAATAATGCTCGTACTAATCGTTATGAAAGCATCGATGATCTCGAGGATGCACTGGAGTAATTAATTATGCCTGAAGGAAATAACAATCTAAACGGACATGTTGTAAATTCTGTAATAGATTTCAATATGATTGTCAATACTGACATTGGATTGATTAAATTCATTCAGGATAGTTATCAAGATAATAGGGTTTTTAAATTAGAGGATATAAATAGGAGTGATAGAGAGATTCTGTCACTCCTATATTCTCGTAAGAATCCAAATCCTTTGTCAGAATTTGTTAATGAAGAATTTATTGGAGAAATTGATTCTCTATATAAATCTTTCTTTGATTCTTATAAGCAAGAAATTCTCGACCACTCTATTATTCTTAGCAATATTTACAAATTTGTAAGTATGGCTACTGTAAACGGTATTAATCTCGGCATTAATACAACTATTGCAATTAGAGATGATTTAGAAGAAAAAGAATTAGATAAGCATTTTAGTATTACTAATTTTCTTAATAAAGATTCAGATAAATCTTTAATTATGAAAAGAGAAGTATTTTACATAAATGATTATTTATTTTTTAACAAGAACAGAGAAAAGATTCTTCATAAAAAGATTTACATAACTCCTATGCAATATAATTTAGATTTCCTTGAACAGGATAAATCTAAATTTGTTACCCAAAATCAATTTATTTTCTTTGGAGAAGATTTTAAATTAAAAGGAGAAAACAATGATGGAACCGAGTAATCTTAACCGTGTTACATTTGATAGTGTGAATAATGTTGTTAAAGGTGAAAGACTTCGTGAAGTTCAGAAAAAGGTTCTTTCTGATCTTGCAGAAGCTATTATTCCTTCTATGGGCCCTGCAGGTTCTAACTCTCTTGTTATCAAAGGCAGCTCTGAAGCAGATATTGTTGCAGAGTACACTAAGGATGGTAATAAGATCATTAAGAGTGTAAAGTATCAAGAGCCTATTGAAATGGCTATTAAGTCTGAAATTGAAAATGCTACTCGACATATTGAAAAGGTAGTTGGAGATGGTACTTCTTCTGTTGTCGTGATGGCTCATAATATTTTCGATGGCCTTTGTACTGCTGATGAAGAAGGTAAGCTTCCTTCTAATCCTTATGAGACTATTAGAGTCTTTAAGGATGTTGTAGCAAAGCTGTCTGAGAAGATTCGTAAAAAAGGTCATGAGTGCACTCTAGAAGATATCTACAATATTGCATATATATCTACTAATGGTAATGAATATATTGCAGATACGCTTAAAGACATCTATGCTCAGTATGGAATGAATGTTTTCATTGATGTTTCTGCATCTACTAATGAAAATACTTATATCAAGAGCTATGATGGCGTAACTATTGAGTCTGGTTACTCAGATCCTGCAATGATTAATAATCTGGATAGACATTCTTGTATCATTCATTCTCTTAAGAATTCTCCTATTCGCATTTATCATTTTGCAGAAGCTATTGATACTCCTGAACAGCTCGCTATGTTCCAGAAGATTATTGAAACCAATGTAGTTGATAAGTATTCTCATAGAATGCAGGCTATTCCTACTGTTATTTTTGTTCCTCAGATTAGTCGTGATGCTCAAGCTTATATGCGTAGAATCACTCAGATGCTTCTTCAGTTCCCTGAGTCTGCATATTCTCAGAAACCTCAGCTTTTGATTGTTACCAATTATATTGGCCTTAATGAGAATTATATTGATTATATTTCTCAGCTCTGTGGTTGTACTCCTATTAAGAAATATATAGATGAAAAGATTCATAAGCAGGATCAGGAGAATGGACTTGCTCCTACTCTGGATAATGTCTGTGATAATTTCTTTGGAAGTGCAACTGAAGTAGAAGCAGACGAATCTCGTACTAGAGTCATTGATCCTGCTCTTATGTACAAGAAGGATTCTGATGGCAATATTATACTTGATGAAAATGAAAAGCCTATTCTGAGTGATACTTATAATAGTATCGTGAATTTTATTCAGGCTCAGTATAATAGTGCAGCTTCTCAGGGCGGTAATGCTGGTACTCTTGGTTCTCTTAAGAGACAGCTTAATGCTATTCGCTGTAATATGATTGAAATCTTTGTCGGTGGTATTTCTATCTCTGATAGAGATTCTCTCCGTGACCTTGTTGAAGACGCGGTTCTGAACTGCAGATCTGCTGCTAAAAATGGTGTTGGATTCGGTGCCAATGCTATGGGCTATAATGCTCTTAACGATGCTACTATTGATAGTTCCTATAGCAATTCTGATATCGAAACTAAAGAGTGTGCAGATGCAATTATCAATATTCTGTATGATGCTTATAATGAAACTATTAAGCACTTGTATCAGACTAAATATGATAGTAGTAGTGTTATTAGTATCCTTGCAAACATGTGCGAAAATGGTATTCCTTACAATATGAATACTAATAAATATGATAATAAGGTTCTTACGTCTATTGAGTCTGAACCTATGATTCTTGACACTATTGCCAAGATTATCACTATCATGTTTACTGCAAATCAGGCAATTCTTCAGACTCCTTCTCTGGCAATGCATTATTGATAATTAAATCATGGGGGAAGAGATAAAACTCTTTCCCCATGAGTGTTATTATGTGGAGGTGATAATGTGACATATGACCAATACATAAAGAATCCTATGGGTGGATCTGTTGTTACGAATAGACAAGTACTCATGGATATGTATCGTCAAAAATGGAATAATATTCTAGTTAGAGAAAATGGACAAATTAATTATAGCATTTATAAAGGTGCTGATGATTTTTATGTTCATCTAAAGATTCCTTCTGAAGTTGTACCAAAATTTTATTACGATACAATAGCTCGATTCTACATCGATAAGCATAAAACAGCTGGAACTTTGCCTGCTAACCTTAATACATATGAAGTTCAATTTTACTCTAATGATCCTAGTTTCGTATATACATTTACTCATGCATTTATCAAGAATAAAATGTTTATTAAAGATCTAGAATCTAAAATGGTAAAAGCAGCTATTGAAAAGAAGGCTGTAGAAAAGAACCCTAGAGATGAAATTGGATATGTAAAATCTTTAGTATTTATGTATTTTGCAATTAAGCAATTTAATCTTTTTCAGAAATCTCAATATGATATCAAGGCACAACCTTATTCTAAGGACGTATGGAAATCTGTAGAACATGCTGAAGATAAAATTAGAGAGCGTCAAGAAAAAGGTAATGCTATTGCAAAAGAAGAGCACAAGAGAGAATATATTAGACAATCTCAGAATAAAACCAGAGTAACTAATCCTATTGCAAGAGTTTTTTCTAGTCCAAACAAGAAAAATTTCGGTCATTTTAAGAAGACTGATTATAACAAAGGATTCAACAAGATTAAAAATGGGCCTCTTAAGTTTGTTGAATCTATTAAGAAGCCTTCTAAATAATGGAACGAAAAGATATTATAAATTTGAATAGATACATAAGACTTCTGTTCAAATATAGTTTTCAAGGGAGAATTAAAAATGGGCACAACAATGGAAGGAAAAATCAACGCAATATATTTTATGGATGAATACACTAAACCTCGGAGGGATAATAGGACTCAGTTTGTTCCTGTTGATCTTTGGCAGCCTTCTTGCCCTGAAGAGGTTATTATCAATTGTAAACCTGGTTTCTTTATCGCTCCTCTTAGTGTAATTTTCAACTTGAACATTGATCCTAATGATAAGCTTAATTATTTTATGCTTTCTACTAAGAAATGCTATAATTCTGCTGACATGAGAAATCATTTGTTTAAGTATGTAAATTATTTCTGCAACTATTATGATCCTGATTGGGAATATATGTCTGTGCTCCTTAAAATGAAATTGTGTATTGATAGATATGATGCATCTGCATATTCTATTGAGCATCTTTTCTATGATATGGAGCGTTATATTGTAAGAAGCAATATTGCAAATAAAGTAGAAAAGATGGTTCAGGATAATTATTATCAGGAACTTAATTATTCTAATATCAAGAATCCTACTTTGCAGTATACTAATGAACATGCAAAGCTTCTTCATAAGATGTCTATCTTAATCGATCTTTGCATTCCTCTTCTTACTAATTATGCTTATATGCATAAGGTAGATGTCATTGATGATTTTCTGCTTGCATTCTATGATCGTATTTTGCACATGGATCCTAGTATTAATATTTATGCTAAGCTCTATGATACTGCATTTACAAACGTAGTCGCAAACCAGAAGAACAATCAAGGTATTTGGGTTAAACAAGATATTCGTTCTATTGATACTACTACTCATAGCACAGATTCTGTTCATAATATTATTCTTAATATTATGCCCAAGTACACATTTGATAAGAATATCATATCTTTTAACTATGCATCTATTCGTAGAAATACTAGCTATAAGATTACCGATATTTCTTTTGAGTTCTCTTATGTTCCTATTAGCTCTTCTAAGAGAGATAATGATTCTATCTCCGATTTTGATAAGTTCGAATCTAATCTTATCAGATCTAATGAAGGACTTTATCTTCAGAATAAGATTAATGGTGAAACATGTATGAGAAAAATCGAAGATATGTTTGGTCCTTTTGATCCTGTAGAAATTGAGCATTATACACAGAGAATTATGATTGATGCAAATGGAAATTATACCATTAATTCTTTCCAAAAGCAATTGATCTTTAATCTATTCTCTCATTGGTTTGGTGATACTCAGTCTATCTACTCTATTAATCGTATAGATTTTGTAAAGCTAGTAATTGCTGCTAAGAAACTTCTTATCTCTAAGAATATGGTTGTATTGCCGTATATCATTGCTGGTAAGATTGATAAATTGGTGCAAAGAAAGAATGTAAACAAAAAGGAAAAAGCAATTGTAGAATCTTCTCCTTCTTATCCTTTGATTCTTGAAAAGTATAAGAGTGATAAAGTTGTTAATGAAATCCTTAGCATTGTAGCAACTATTATCTCTTCTGACTTTTCTATTGTAGATATTGATCCTAACATTGATGGAAAACCGTTGAATACTGTTGCTGTTAATGTAATCATTGAAGAAGTAGAAATGTTTGTTTTACTTTGCTAATAAAAAGGAGATAAATATTATGGCTATTGTGGGCAACAAAACCTATCAGAGTGATAGCTTTAATCTTGGTGGAGATAAACGTATGGAGTTTATCCTCGCTGCAGATAAAGAAAATCCTGATTATTTCATGTTTATGACCCAGATTGATGATCTTTGGATCCTTCTTGTATCTGATAATATATATCGCCATATGAAGGCATACCAGAGCAGTTGTACTGGATACAATTTTGATGATCCTGGTAATTTTGCTTGCACTATTAAGTATTCTATTTTTAAGAATCTGCTTCTTGTAGGTGAAGCAGTTCGCCTTCAGGATTATGCTGAAGCTCTGTGGGTTCGTTTGGTAGATCTTAAACTTAGTGGATCTATTAAGGAACTTACTTCTATGGCAATTAATTTCACGTCTACTAGCAATGATAATCATTTTATTACCATTCTTCGGTGTGGAGATATGATTACTATTAATTGCAAGACGAATGATGTTCCTATTGAGATTCAACAGCAGTAAATAAAAATTGAGGAGAACTCGTTGTGAGTTCTCCTCTTTTATTTTTAATTCATGGAAATACTCTAAGATAAAGGAGTGAAATATAAGTGAACAAAAATTTTATTTTTGGGCAACAGTTTATAGACTATATAAAGGCAATGATTCCTGGAGCTCATGAAGTATCCGGTGGCACAGAAATAGTCTGTAGATGTAGATATTGCCCAGATTCTAGAGATCAAAACCATGGTCATATGTATATTAAAGTACCACAAGAATCCGATGATCCAATATTGTTTCATTGTTTTAAATGTCAAACATCTGGAGCTCTTGACTCCAGAACTCTATTAGATTGGGGAATCTATGATCCTAGTATTGCAGTTACTATTGATAAGATTAATAAGAAAGCTGCTAAGTCTAATAAGTTTATTGGATATACGAAAGACTGGTATAATTTCTATAATTGTATATCTAATTCTCAGCTAGCACAAAATAAAGTAGATTATATCAATAATAGACTTGGAACCTCTTTATCTATTAATGACTGTATTCAAGATAAAATAGTATTAAACTTATCTGATTGTCTAAATGCTATGAATCTTCAATATACTAGACATCCAAATATTGTGAATCAATTAAATCAATATTTTGTTGGATTCCTTAGTCTAGATAATAACTTTGTAAATCTTAGAAGAATGTGTAATGAAGGTATAGTTTATAATGGCATTGATAAAAGATATATAAACTATAATATTCATGGTAAGAAAGATAATACAGAAAAGATGTATATCTTGCATTCTAATGTAGATCTTACAAGTCCTAAGAGAATTCAGATCCATATTGCTGAAGGACCATTTGATATTCTTAGTATTAAACATAATCTAAGATTAAATGAACCTAACAGTATTTATGCAGCAATTACTGGATCTGGATATAAAGGATTAATAATGCATATTATTAATACTTTTCAAATATTCTATTTTGATCTTCATGTATATCCAGACAATGATGATATGGGTAGTAAGGATATGATTAATGAATTGATTAATATAATTGATCCATTTAATGCTACTTTATATGAGCACAGAAATCTATATCCTGGTGAGAAGGATTTTGGTGTTCCATTGTCTAGAATTAATGAAACAATAATTACTCATAAATCTCATTTCTTCTAATTATTAATTTACACTACAAGTAACTACTAATTAGTAGAGCAGGAATATTATGATCCTCCTGGTACGTTGTATAACAGATGGCTGCTTTTACAGATTTCTACAACAATTCAAACTTCTTTTATACTATAGATCTTTAGGGCGCGGGAGAGATTTATAGTTTATCATATATTACTTGGGACGTGGTATATGATCTCCTTTTTAAGTTTGGATGTGTTCATTTTCAAGTCATGGTGTAACTGCTCTATTACCTGGTGAGTGTGAATTAACTCTCATCAGGTTCTTTAGTTGTAAGATAGAAGAATTCGTACTCTTCTATCTTTACATATATTCAAGAGTAGCCCAATATACTCTTGGAGAAACCATTTTCTTTTCCATTTTCTTAGTCCTGTAATATAAGCCTCCGAATTTTATATTACAACCAGATTTCATTTTCCCATTTTTATCTCCTAATTGACCCATAAGGATGAAAGTCCTTATGGGTTTATTTTTTATAAATTATGATTTGTAGATAGATATTATAATAATGAAGTAAAGATATAAAGATTCTTTATTTTAAGTCGTTTATTTATTTCATTTCAAACCATAATAGGAGGTAAAATATTATGGAAGTTAAAACAGAGAAGAGAAGATGGTTCGATGATTGCACTGAGTTGAATAGCTTAGGCTATCAGCTGGCAATTCTCGAGTGCTCTAAGTAGGATCCTGCTTATAGTCTTGCGGCTAGTGATCGTGCAATGTCGATCATTCGCAAGTACATTGGTTCCGATCAGATGGAGGCTATTGATTGGTACCATTATGGATATGACATTGGTCTGCATGACTGGAAATATGGCGACCATCGTCAGTTTGTCTTCAATCCCACTACCGGTGAAATCACCAGTAAGAAGATTCTGAAAATTGCAAAACCTGCTGATGCTAAGCGGTTCCGTATTCTGTTCATTCTCTAAGCTAAGGAGGCCGATAAAAATGTCTGAATATGTTATCTATCACCTTGTTTTCGATAAGAATAAGAATAATCAGAGCTATACAGATGCTATTGCATCTTATACTGATTTTGTAGCATTCTTTCATGCTATGGAACAACTCAGCAATATGATTTGTTCCATCAGGGATCGTTACATGAAGGAGGGCAATCTTGATGAACTTATTAAGAACCCTCCTATTGTAAGCTACGCATATTTCGGATATGAAGACATTGGACGCAATGCCATGAATGATAATGCTAACTTACTTGGCAAAGTCAAGAGTGTCAGTGTCAGTATCAATGGAGTTGAGCATACCTATAAAGGTATGATCGTCTAAAAGAATAAGGGAGTGGGCATTATGCCCACTCCCTTTTATTTTTTTCTATTTACCGTTGTTAAACCATGAAAACTGAACAGTTTAATAACAATTAAAAATGGGAGGTTTTGAACATGGTTTCTACACCGCTAAACATTGCAAGATATGTGTATAAGCGTGGGCGTTCATTGGAAAGAAGAAAGTCTATTCATGAAAATTGTGTAGCATATCCAGATCTTTCTAATGTAAAAAGTAAGGATATTTACAAGTATCGTGTTGAATCTTTTCTAAGAGATTGTATTGATTATAAAGATGCATTGTCTCTAATGGAGACTATGTATGATGATAATCAATTTGATATCCTTGAGAGTACTGTAAATTATACCATTAATAATATTATCCCTACAGTAGAATCCTCTGAACTTCCTGTATGCATTGTTAGAATTGGTGAATCTACTATTGGTGACATTAATAAGGACAGACTTACTGAAGCAGCTGCAAACTTTAAATCTATTGATCGTATTATTAAAAATCACAAAACCATTACTAAGAGATTTAGAGTAGATTCTCTAAAAGGAAAGTCTGAGAAAGATAGAGTACATACTGTATGTGAAATGGTATGCACTTATGGTAGACCTAAGTATATTAATTTTAATATTGCACTTGAAGAATGTGCATACATTGAAAGTATCAATGACTTTAGAACTGGTCCTATGAATGAAGATGCTCTAGTAAAATATATTGCTGATTACTTCCTAGAGTTCGATAATAATACAGATAAAGATATTCAGAGTTATCGTAAGGCTATTATTGAATCTAAAATTCTTAGCAATAATGCTAGTTGTCTAGTTCCTTATCTAATGGATGGAGCTAAGAAAAATGGATCTTGGTGGGATAAACTCACTGAATGGAAAATGGATCCTAATAAGTCTATGAAGTCTATTATTGAACTTGCCAGAGAAAATTATTCTGATATTGGAGCTTTTGGAGAAATTATTAATACTGCAAAAGATTTTGCTAGAATTAATGAAATGGAATTTAATATTGGAACTGTATTTTCTGAGTTTAATAGTCCTATTAGTAGAGATCAAGCAAAGAATATTCTTCAAGTTATTAAAGAGAATAATGTAAAAACTTCTGATGATCTGGTGTTCAGCCTAAGATCTATTTGGGAAGCAGAAGTTAATGATGATTCTTATTATGCAGATGGTAATACTGTTTCTCAGACATTTACATCTGATGATATTGATAAATTCAAGATGCATAATCTGATTGCAGATGCTCAAGATGCCGGAGAATTTATTGATCATGCAATATCTACTTCTTCTAAAGAATCTCCTGTAAAGATTACTAATGGAGGAGTAGGAGACATTAGTAAAGTATCTGAATCTAATATTATTGATTATATTGATGAAGAGGGATATATCAATATTCCTCTAAGACATTTTTCTTATAGTGAAAATAGCAATCCTGATATTGCATATAAGATTATTGAATCTACTGCAAAGTGTGCTAATAATATTCTAGCAAATAGAAATTCTAGAATTTATTATGCTATTGAAGGTTGTCACTTCTCTTATTCTCTAAGATCAAAGTACAAAGTTGTACTAAGTGAATCCCAAGAAAATAAGAGAGGATTTACTAATTTTGATAAAAAGAATATTCTTTATATCAATAAATGCGCAGAAGTTGCTCAAGAGATTGATGAATCTTGCATCTATGAAATTATTGATAATCTTAAAGATAATATGAATTATGCTGCTAATGTTTCTGTAGAAGAAGCTAGACTTGTGGCAGATATTATTAAGCCTTATATAGATGAAAGTGTTCTTGAAGAGTTTATCTATAATTGTCGTCATGAAGGCAATACTAAAGCTGAGGCAATTGCTAATGCTATTAATGAATCTAATACTGAATTCAATATTGATGCAGATCATAATAGTAGAATCAATCTTTGCGCTAGAGTAATGTCTATGAATGAAGATGCTAATATTACTCCTATCGTTAAGAAAGCTGCTTCTAATATAAAGAAAGCAGTTGGTATCAAGTCTAAAGATAAAGATGTTGATGATAGTGACGACAAGACTAAACAGAGTAAAGCTATTAATGACGAATCTGATGATCTAGATGATAATGATACTAAGGAATCTAAGAGAGATGATGACGACGATTCCGAGGATGGAAGCTATGGTAAATCTGTTAAATCTCTAAACGATGCTAAGCTTGCTCTTAGAGGACTTAAAGCAAAAGGTAAAGATCTATCTGCTAAAGAGCAAGAAGCTTCTAGAGATCTTGATCTAGAATTTAATCATCTTCTAAAGTGCATTAAAAGTATATATACTACTGATCATAGAGAAGAAATCATTACTGGTGAAGTAAATGTAAGTATTTCTAAAATTCTTAAGATTGCTATTGCTTTAGCAGGATCTGGAATTGCATCTGGTACAATTGCTGTTCCTGCTATTGGCGCAGTTACACTCTTTGCTCTTTCTAAGCATGCTTCTAAAAAGGAAAAACAAGCAGTTCTTGATCAGATTGATGTTGAGCTTCAAGTGCTAGATCGTGAGATTAGCCGTGCAGAATCTTCTGGATCTGCTAAGAAGTATAGACAACTTCTTATGATCCAGAAAAATCTACAACGTAAGCGTCAACAAATTCATTTTGGAATTGCAAAAAGTGGAAAGAGAATTCCTATTAGTTCTACTGCAGGTTTAAGAGAGAGGGAGTGATTTAATGAGCCTCTTTGATTATTATAGAAAGGAATATCTGCATGAATTATCTGTTAATGGTAATAATGTCGATGATAACGATGACTTCAATGTAGATGATCCTAGTGATAATGATACAGATGAAAATACTGATAATCAAGAAAATGAAGAAGGTACACCTTCAGATGCTACTGCAGATGATGCAGAAGCTGGAGATGACACTGATACTACAGATACAGAAGATCAAGGATCTGATGATACTGGTGAAGACAATGAAGATAATTTTACTCTAGAAGATGATGACGATGGATCAATGGATGAAGGAGATAATACAGAAGATACTGAAGAGCAATCTGATGATTTTACTGTAGATGACGATACTTCTGATATTGATGCTCCGTCTGATGATTCTAATGAGGACACTCCAACAGATGATGGAGGAGATACCGATACTGGAGATTCTGATACAGATACCACTGATGACACTTCTGGAGATGATACAGGAGATTCAGATGGTGATGATGGAGCAGATGATTTTACTGTAGATGGTGACTCTGGTGGAGACACTGGAGATGGAGGAGAATCTACAGATGACGGATCATCTGATTCTGGAGATAACTCTGGTGGTGATACTTCCAATTCTTCTGGTGGAGGAGATCCTTCAGCAAAGATTCCAGATGATGAAGAACGTGCTGCAGAAGAAGCTATATATAATACACTTTCTGATGATGATAAACTCAAGCGTATCATTAAGCTAAAAGAAAGTTTTAGAGATCTATATGATACTATCAATACTATTATCAATGCTGTCAATAATATTCCTAAAAGAGCTAATAATTTGGAGAAGATCCAGAAGACCCAAATTGCATTGAATAAGCTAAAGGAAATTATCGTAGACTACATTACTTATAATTTTGATAATAGAGCATATATTGATAATTACACTAATTATATCAAATTTATCGCTGCTCTAAGAACCGTTTCTGATGTCATTAGCTACATAAATTCTTATAAATAATCATTTATTATTAATTTATCGTAACTAATAAATAAAATATTTGCAAGAAACCTCTCTAATTCTTGCTTATATCTTTAAAACCTTTATAAAAGATAACTAAAATATTTTCGATTTACTATTTGTCACGTCCTTCAAATAGTAAGTCATAAATTATCAAGGAGGATAACCAAATGCCTATCGGTGCTGTTAACTCTAAGACGGGCTTTGTGGGTGGTAGCTTTATGAGCGATCCCATGAGTAACTACACTCAGAGTTTTATTGATGTTGCAAAGAATATCCTTGAAGAGTCTAATCTGGATATTTTTGAGGATACTAAGAAGATTCTTCGTCGTCCCGCAGAGAAGGAAGCTCTGAAGGAATTCTTCTGCGAGAACTTCATGGATGAAGATATTCGTGATCCCTTTGTCAAAGATCCTGGTTACATCGAGGATCAGCATGCTATGATGGAGCAGCAGTTCGAGAACGATGCAGATGCCATTCTGGAGCATGCTTCCATGGCTGATTACAACCCCGTCATCGGTATGACCTTCCCTGTTCATAAGAACATTCTGATGAACATGGTCTTCGATAAGGGTGCAATCCAGAAGGTTGTTGCAGAGGGTCCCAAGTTCACCATGACTATGGAGCGTCGTCTGCTGGTTGATACCAAGGGCAATGAGATCGATATGTTCCTGGATCAGAACAAGATGACTGCTGCCATTGATGAGTCTAATCCTGTCTACGAGATCGAGCTGACCCTGCCTGAGATGGGTGACACTGACGTTCTGAAGCAGTGTGGTGGCACCAAGCAGGATGATCTGTCTATTAAGACTCATATCTCTGCTATCCAGATCGAGAAGCTGTACATTGCTGAGGGTGACATTATGCCTGATGCAGATGGTTTCATTCGTTCTAATGGCAAGATTGCTACCGCTGCTGATGTTGGTGAAGTCAGCAATGTCTGGTTCCCCACTAACATTCGCTTTGCTCCTGGCTACAACCAGTATGAGCGTACCTTTGTTGCTCCCATTGAGCTGATTGTCCGTAAGGATGCAACTACGACTGAGAAGATTACTGATTCTCTGACTGGCACCATGGACAAGAATGTCTTCAATATCTTCTCTGCTGCTGGCAAGATCAAGAAGGTTATGCTGGCTGCTGAGCTGGATACTGCTAATCACATGCTTGATACCTGCACTGTGAAGTGGGATACCTTCACTAAGCTGATTGAGATTCCTAATGCTATTCCTCTGTCTGTTACCATCAGTCCTGAGGAAGTTAAGGATCTTGCTGCTCTGTACCAGGTTAACCAGCTGACCAAGATCATGTCTCTGCTGAAGACCACTCTGGCTAACTACAAGGATGACAAGATTAAGCAGTTCCTGGATGACTCCTACGACAGACTTGATGCACGCAGTAAGGGTTATCTTGAGTTCGATTATGCTCCTCCCACGGGTTATGCTCTGGATCCGCTGACCTGGCGTCATTCGATGTTCTTTGATGCATTCGATACCGAGGTCACTCGTATGCTGCAGGTTCTGAATGATCCTAACATGGTCATCACTATCTTCGGTAACCCTGATCTGGTTCGTAAGATTACTCCTGTTGAGTATTCCTACACTACTCCCAATACTATTGGTGCAGTTGATCTGGATTACAAGCGTACCGTTGTTACCTCTGATAAGCGCATCTATCAGTTCATCGGTAGTGATAAAATGAGAAACAACTCGGAACTTATGGTAATTTTGTGTCCGAGAAACAGCAACCGCATGACTTACAGAATCTTCGATTATCAGATGTATGTCTCCAACGAGATTCGCAATGCTGCTAATCCGACTCTGCCTGCAGTCACTGCGTTTGAGCGCTTCCTAGTGGATGAATACCAGCCTGTTCAGAGCAGAGTAAAATGCCTCAATGTTTCTGGATACCGCCCCGCTCAACCGTAAAAGTTGTGTATCTGGACTGATTGATATTATTACTTAGTTAAATTAATGGAGGTAGGTCGTAAAGATCTACCTCCATTTTTTATTTATATTTTAAATAGGCTTACCATTATCATCTACAAAATAAATTGCATTAATTGGCTTTATTTCATCTTTAGTTTTTACTGGTGAATTAATGGCATACTCTACAGAATATCCTTTATTAAGTCTACCAGATACTGTACAGGGTAAGAATCCTCTAGCCTTATCCCAATCAGAACAATTCATAGTGACTCCATCATATGTAATATATCTAATATTTTGATCAGTAGGATCAGTTAGTGCTTTATCAATATTCCAGCCAAATCTAAAGATTCTGTCATATAAAGTCTTATGAGAAATTCCTGTAATCTGTGACCATTCTTCAAGGCTATGAGTTTCTCCATTAGAATTAGTAATATTATGAATATAATAATTAACAGGAGTTTCTAAACATTGTTCAACTGTCCAACCCATATTTATATATCTATTATGAAGAGTAGCATATGGAATATTCATGATTAATGCCCAATCACTAATAGTATGAGTTTCTCCATTATAGGTCATATAAATACTACTTCTTCTATTATTTGCTTGAGTTCTAGCATCTGTCCATCTACAATTATCAGGACAATAGGGACCATCATTATTAATTCTATCAATTGACAAATTATCATTATATCCATTAGCAAGAGCCCAATTCATAAAGTTAATAAATCCGTTTTCTCCTCTCCACTCATCACAAATATAGATTCCTCTGGCACCATAATCTTCAAATGATTTATTAGCTGGATTATAACATCTTTGAATCATATGTCCATAAATATTATAAAGCCTAGTATTATGCATTCCATGCTTTGTAGATGCTTCAATTGCGGCACATCCACAAGAAGTTGTATGGCCATTACGAAGGTTATGTCCTCTTACAATACATTCTCTACCACAATCACATTTGCACCTCCACTGAACTTCTCTCTCATTTTGAGGTGTAATATAATCTTCAGCTCTCTCTAGTACTGTAAGTTTACCAAACTTTTGTCCTGTTAGATCTTTAAATTTATTAGTAGATTTACACCCACAGTTCCATGTATGCCCACTTCTTAACTGCTGAACAGGAACACTTCTTAATTGCTGGTTTCCGCAGTTACATTTGCACAACCATCGAGGTGATTTGCGCCCAGTACTAGGAGTAATATAATCATTACCAACATCTCTTCCTACTACTGTTAGCATTCCAAATTTTTGTCCTGTTAAATCTTTAGTGTGATACTCTCTCATGAGTTCTACCTCCTTAAATTTTAGTACTAGAATGTATATAATGTAATAAAATATTAATAGTATCATATGAGGACCAACCGGTTCAATCATAAGTTTTATTTAAATTGAACTGGATAGCGTACATCACTGTTAATAAAACAATATATTGCATGAGGTGGCTATATGCGTACATCTAAGATTAAAATCGGAGATAGATTTGGAAGACTTACAGTTATTGATTTTGTAGGACATAATAAAAGCAAAAATGGAACTAGTAGGCTATTAGTAAAATGCAAATGTGATTGTGGAAATATAATTATTGTTAGATCTAATAATCTTCATAGAGGAACTAAATCTTGTGGATGCTATCACTCTGATATAGTAAGAGAAAGATGCTTAGGAAATAAATATACATACAAGCATGGTGGAACAATAGATCATGCTAAATTATATAAAGTATATATATCAATATGCCAAAGATATAAAAATAATATTTGTGATAAGTGGAGAGGTGAGAATGGATTTATTAATTTTATGAATTGGGCCCTTGCTAATGGATATAATGAATCATATAATAATGGATCTTATGATATTAAAAGAATCGATAACTCTAAACAATTTTGTCCAGAAAATTGTGAATGTATCGATACAAAGAAATATATTAATTACAATGGAAACAATTATTCTGTATCCGATTGGTGCTATGTATTAGGACTTCAAAAATCAACGGTCTCTATGAGAATGAAAAATGGTGATACAGATCCTGCTAAAATTTTAAAGCATCCACAGAAAGGATGCATTAATGCAATTTATTTTGTAGATGAGAATGAACGACCTATTAATCAGCAGGATTATGCTAATGGAGTTAGAGTAGGAAGAAAGGCTTATTGATATTTTGGAGGTAAATATTATGGGAGATAATTCACAAATTCTTAAATTAATGAGAATGATGAATAGCACACCGAAATATTGGATTTTATCGCCATATGTTGTTATTATTGGATCACATGATGATGGACGTCCTTTACTTCAGCCAGAAGAAGTATTTGAAGATAAAATAGTTTTAACTATTCCTAGAAAGGATCCGTCTATTCTCTATGAATGGATGTGTGAGAAATGCTATGATGGTTATTATAAATGGCAATATATTGATAGACGTGATAATGATCTAGATCTTTCAGATTTAAATTCGGATGAAGAACATGATGATAATCCAGTATTAGAGTTCAGATATAAAATTAAAAATGATAATATGGATCATGATGGTGTTGTAAAACTATTCATGAAAATGAAACCTCAATTGGAAAAATATATTCTCCATATTGATATCAAATATGAATCTTTAGTTAAAATTCAAAATTTTCCAAAGATTGATAAATATCTTTATCGAGATGATGATGGAAATATTAGTATCATAGATTATGATGATAATTTGGGATATCATCGATTTACTTTATTCAATCTAAAAGATTGTGATAAATTTAAAGAAAATACTATTATTTCTGCAGATCTCAATATAAATGAATTTAGATCTAAAATTAGATCTTCTAAATGTCTAAATAATGTTGATATTTTCCAATATTTTGATTGGTATCATCATTTAAAATTTGCTGGAAAGAGTAATAATAAAGATGATAAACCTTTGCTTAAGGCATCTATGGATACTACTGATTATCTTTATATTACAGAATATAAAGATACTAAAGAACATCTTTACCAAGTTTTTTGCACATTTAAAAATATACATAATGATTATTATTGGGAATTTATCTGTAATGTAAATGATTGTAAGCCGTACATAAAACGTGGAATAGTGGAGTATATAGAAGTAAAGAAGAAAAGAGAAATGATTCTTGAATTTCAGAGGGAGCATCAAGAAGAAAGCCAATCTATCAAAAATAACAAATATGATTGGATGCGGAATTATGATGCTGCTGGATTGAATAGTGGATCAGATGCTGGACATTTTCAATTAAATGATAAACAGACTGAAATCAATAATCGCATTTTCAATAATGCATCTACTGCAAATATTGGTCATGATAAAGAAGATATCGATAAGATTCTTACTAATTCTTCTACATCTGCTGTAAAGTCTATCTCTATTTCTGAGAGGTTAAAATATATGAGAATGAAGCAAGATAAGTATGGTACAACTATGTCTCAGAATATTACTATTACTGGAAATAATAATTCTGTAGTTGGAATTTCTATGAGCCAGACAGGAGAAGATGGTTGTGAGCAGTCCCAAACTGTAATAATTAAAAATTCAAAATCTGAAAAGAAGAAAGAAAAGAAAGAATCTGTGTTTGGAGTCTTACATCATGCTCTAATCAACTTAGCGAAAATTGTAGAACGCTATACTCGATATTTGCTTGATCATTGTATGGATAATTTCTTCTAATCAAAATTTAAGATTGAATAGATATTATAATAATGAGAGTAAGAGAAAACTCTTACTCTCTATTTTAATAAAAGGAGATAGAAAAAGAAAATGGTTTATGTAGCAAATGATGGAAGATATATTATCAAGGATAGAAGCATCACAAATTCAATGGATCTTCCTGGGGATATTGAGATTACTTATCCTATGGATAATTTTCCATGTGATGATTTAATTGCTCCTGCAGTTGCTGAGCTTCTTAAAAGAGGATATCAGACTAAGTATTGTTGCCAAGGACATATAGCTCCTGATTTGGTAAATGATATCTCTACAGTGCACGGAACCGATATTCCTATTGTAGAAAATTTTGAAGTATTCTCTGCTTCTAATATCCATGTTCCTTATATCATGTTTGAGAAATCTGTTACTCGACATGATCTTTATAATCTTCCTTCTAGTTGGGAAATTAGAAAAGGTAAGACGCATGGATGCATTACTATTGAAGCAAAGATCGATAATAATATTGGAGATCATTATGAATTCTTTACTTTTCATAGAAGAGCTATTGAATGTGCAGAAGATCTTTATAAATGGACTTGTGGATTGGAGTGGAGAAAATGAGAGATCTAGTGTATAATGATGATGGGCGCATGATTACTCAAGAGGAATATGAGATGATTCATAATAATGATACATCGGTTCCTGTAGATGATCCTGTAATGGGATTATTTGTTCCATTCTTTGAAAAGCTTGGAGTTGAATGTAAAATTGCTGGCGATCTTAGTTTTGGTCAATATATAGAAAAACAAGAAGTATTTAATCGTGATGGATGGATTTATATTCCTTATCTGGTTCTCGATACCAACAGTAAAGAAAATCCTGAGTTTGTTTCTAAAATGAAAAATATGCTTAAGAGCTCTACAAATGCTGATATCCTTGATCAGATGGAACAGCATCTAAAAGGAAAGCATACTACTCCTAATAAAGTATGGGAATTAGAAGATATCGCAGATGATAATTCTAAATTTCATATAGTAACAGATGATCATGGAAATATATGTGGTCGATATGATAGATATATTCTCAAACTTCATATGACTTATGATATTAAATATAGACTAAGTGTTTTTAGTAATAATACAGATCTTTATTATAAACTTGCTGCTATTATTACTGATATCAGTATTCTTATGAAGATGCTAGTAGAAACATTTGAAGATGAGAAAAAAGAATAATATCTAATAATAAAGTCAGAGAGTAAAATCTCTGACTTTATTTTTTTCTCTATTTTTGATTTTGCTCTCTAGCTGAACTTAATATTAATCCGACTCTGAATGTCGAAAAAAATTTTTATTTTAGGAGGAAATATTAACAATGGCTGAAATTAAAAATGTTGTAAAGAGGAATGGTCAAATCGTCAAGTTTGATCAAACGAAGATCCTAAATGCCATTACAAAAGCAAATAACTTCGTCCCTGAATCAGAAAGACTATCTACCGATAAGATTTCTGAAATTACTAGCACTGTTGTAGATGAGTGTGCTAAGAGCACTGAAAATATTGGCGTAGAAGATATCCAGGATATGGTTGAGACCGGTATTATGGAAGCTGGTGCATTTGCTGTAGCTAAGCATTATATTACATATAGATTTCAGCATAGCCAGATTCGCCAAAAGAACACTACTGATGATAAAATTCTTTCGTTGGTTGGTCTGAATAATAAAGAGGCCAAGAGTGAGAATTCCAATAAGAATCCTGTGATTAATTCTACTCAAAGAGATTATATGGCAGGTGAGGTATCTAGAGATCTTACGAGACGTTATCTTCTTCCTCAGATTGTTCTTGATGCTTGGAAAGAAGGAGCTATTCACTTCCATGATAGTGACTATTATAGTCAACACATGCACAACTGTTTTAGTGGTGGCACTAGATTCATCACTGATACTGGTATTCGTGAATTTAGATCTTTTAAAGATGGTGAACAAGTTTATGTTAAGGATTATCTTGGAGTAACTAGACTTGCTACTGTTCATACATATGGAATGCAGGAATTTAATGATATTACTTTTACAAGTCCAACTGCTGAAAAGATTATTAGATGTACTGCAAATCATAGATGGATGCTAAAAGATGGATCTATTACTACAGATATTAAAATTGGAGATGAGCTTGTTCAATTTGAAAATATCAATTGGAATTGGACTGTATCATCAATCATTAGTACAAATATTTCTGACATTGCATATTGTGTAGTAGAACCTGTAACACATACATTTACTTTGGAAGATGATATCATTACTGGTAACTGTGATTTGATAAATCTCGATGATATGTTAAAAAATGGTACTGTCATCACAGGAACTCTTATTGAACCTCCTCATAGTTTCTCCACAGCATGTAATATTGCTACTCAGATTATTGCTCAAGTAGCATCTAATCAATATGGTGGGCAAAGTATTTCTTTGACTCATCTTGCTCCTTTTGTTGATATTAGTAGAAAGAAGATTCGTAAAGAAGTTATTGCTGAGCATGAAGAAATTGGAGTTTCTATTTCTGATGATGAAGTTAATAGAATTACTGAGATGCGTCTGAAAAAAGAAGTTCAACGTGGTGTTCAGACTATTCAGTATCAGGTTGTCACTCTTCTTACAACCAATGGTCAAGCTCCTTTCATTACTGTTTTTATGTATCTGAATGAAGCTAGAAATGAACAAGAGAAAAAAGATCTTGCAATGATCATTGAAGAGACTCTGAAGCAGCGTTATCAAGGTGTAAAGAATGAGTGTGGTGTTTGGGTTACTCCTGCATTTCCTAAACTGGTTTATGTTCTAGAAGAAAATAATATTACAGAGGATTCTCCTTACTGGTATCTAACTGAGCTTGCTGCTAAATGTACTGCTAAGAGAATGGTTCCTGATTATCTGTCCGAAAAGAAGATGCTCGAACTAAAAGGTGATGTATTTACTCCTATGGGATGCAGATCTTTCCTTACTCCTGATAGATTTAGCGATAAACTTGGCAATATTGCAAATGCTGGTAATTATGAACCTGGTAAGCATAAATACTATGGAAGATTTAATCAGGGTGTTGTAACTATCAATCTTCCTTATATTGCAATGCTATCTCATAGAGATATGAATAAATTCTGGGAAATTTTTGATAAGTATTTGGATATCTGTCATACTGGACTTCGTTGTCGCCATGAAAGACTTCTTGGGACACCTTCTGATGTTGCTCCTATTCTTTGGCAACATGGAGCACTAGCACGTCTTAAGAAAGGTGAAACTATTGATAAACTTCTTTATGATGGATACTCTACTCTTTCTCTTGGATATGCAGGCCTTTACGAATGTACTGTTTATATGACTGGTAAATCCCATACAGATCCTGAAGGCGAACCTTTTGCTATTCAGGTTATGCAGCATATGAATGATAAGACTGCTGAGTGGAAAGCTGCTGAGAATATTGATTACTCGCTTTACGGAACTCCTATGGAGAGTACCACACAAACATTTGCAAAAGCTCTTAAGAAGTTCGAGCACACTCCTGAAGTGAACGATCACGACTACATAACGAACAGCTATCATTGTGTAGTCAGAGAACATATTAATGCTTTCCAGAAACTTACCTTTGAGAGTAAGTTCCAGGAAATGTCTCCGGGTGGTTTCAACAACTTTAACATGACCTCTTGTAGCCACCCTAAATTGTGTGAACAGTATTACAAAACTGGTGTACTTGCTTGCAAGTGCTAACGGTGGAAACACTTCTAGAAAAAGAAGTATAATACCGTGCCAAGCCTATAGAATTTAAATATCTATAGGAAGGTGTACAGACTATTACTTAAGGTGGATATTGTACCATCTGAAGTGCACAAGGTGTAAAGGAGTGTTTCGCTCCTTCGCTAAGATATAGTCGGAGGTTAAATAAAATGTATAAGTGCGACATTTGTGGACGTGAAATATTTAAAAAGATTAGAATGAAAGGCTATACTCTCTGTAGTAAGCATATGCATCAAATTCTTAAATATGGACATCCATTAGATAACAATCCTAGAACAGTTAATGATCTAAATGATTATAATATTTGCGGTGATATTGTATATTTTAATCTTTATGATCAAAACTGCATGTGGGTTGGAAATTTTATTATTGATCTTGCAGATATTGAATTAGTAAAGTATCATAAGTGGAGATATAGTCATAACCATATTGTGACTGGATCTGGAGTCGGTGGAATTAGAGAGCTTTCTCATATTATCTTAGGAATTCCTAAAGAACAAGATTCTATGATCGTTGTAGATCATATCAATGGAACAGGTGGAGATAATAGAAGATGCAATCTAAGAGTCTGTACTCAAGCACAGAATATGTGTAATAAATATCATATGTCAAATAATCTTACAGGGCAAGGACTTATTGGTGTTATATATGATAGCGCTCGTAATAGATATGCTCCAGAAATTAGATTTGGATATCAAAGATTACATCTTGGAAGATATCGAACTATTGAAGAAGCTGCTTATGTAAGATTAATTGCTGAGAAATACTTATTCAAAGAATATGCAAATCAAGAACAAATCGCACGTAAAGAAGCAATGAGTGCTAATATTCCAGAAGAAAGAAAAAGAGAACTGGAAAATTACACCATTTCTAAAATACAACTTAATTTCGGCAATCAGTTATGTTGAAGTACCTGACATGAAGGATAATATTGAAGCCGTGCTCCAGTTGTTGAAGCATATTTATAATACTATCATTTATGCAGAGTTGAACACTAAGAGCGATTATTGCCAGTGTTGTGGATATGATGGAGAAATTGAAATTGTAAAGGATGATAAGGGAGAACTTATTTGGAAATGCCCTAATTGTGGTAACACTGATCAAAATAAGATGAATGTCGCAAGACGTACTTGTGGGTTAAATTACTGATAAATATGGCCCACGTTAAATTGCTAAAATTGCGGGAACAATCCCATAATCCCAACTGACTACAACGTAATCAGAAATGATAAGCGTGATAGTGGCATGAGTTTTGAACTCAACAGCTTGAAATATAGTAGAGACCATAAGAACTAGTTGGAGTAGGATCAACCGAGTGTGCAAGTCACTCAGACGCAGCGAAATCTTCTATAGAAATATAGGGGAGACGTTCAACGACTATAATAGCAATAAGTCTAATAATATAAGGATTAGATGATAAGGTATAGTCTACTCCCGTACTTAAATATCGGGAAACCGAGGGTAGAAAGGATATTGGAACTCAATTCTGGAATCAAGGTCGTACTGAGGAAATTAAGGATAGAGTTCTTCATCTGTAATTTTTATTATTAATTAAAATTGAGGAGTGGAAACTTAATCCACTCCTCTTTTATTTATTTGGAGGAAATATTATGAATTATTGTAAGATTAAACAATGTGATATTGCTGATGGTTTGGGAGTTAGAGTATCTTTATTTGTTTCTGGCTGTACTAATCACTGCAAAGGATGTTTTCAACCTGAGACATGGGATTTCAATTATGGTTGGGAATTTGATAAGAGCACTGAAGATACTGTAATTAGATCTCTTAAACAGAATTATGTAAATGGACTTACTCTATTAGGAGGAGATCCATTTGAACCTAAGAATCAATATCCATTATATCAGTTTCTTCTTAGAGTAAAGAAAGAAGTTCCTGATAAAGATATCTGGGCTTATACAGGATTTAGATTTGAAGACATTCTTGATCCTACTGCATATCCTCATACTAGTTGTTCTGAGGAATATATGAATCTTATTGATGTTCTTGTAGATGGTCCTTATGAAGAAGAGTTACGTTCTCCTGCACTTAAGTTTAGAGGATCTTCTAATCAGAGAATTATTGATGTAAAGAAATCTATCGAGTCTAATCAAATCATTTTGGTACCGATTATTGATAGAGAATATAATCCTAGCCTTTAAAAATCTATTACTGAAGATACATCTATATACCATATAAAATAAATTTGGAGGTAAATATTATGGATTTCACTAGCGCTTTTGTTTCTATGCAGCAGGGTCATAAAGTAACTCGTACCACTTGGAAAGGTTATTGGTGCATTCTGAATGGCGAGATTATTATAGTTACCAAAGATGGTAAAGCTGTTAATCTTCGTGAATCTCCTGACATGATGTATACCATTTCTAATATGCTCTGTGATGACTGGGGTGTATGTGATGATAGAGTAGTATCTATGATGCCTGGAGAATCTGCTACTACAGCATCTAAGATTGATCCGAAGAATATTCGTAATGATGCTAAAGTAAATAAGCACGAAGAGCAAAAGAAGAAACCCGAATACACTTATAATATCAAGAAGCCTGATATTAATAATGATAAAGATGCTTCTAAGGATGAGACTAAGTCTACTTCATATTCTGCATCAACGAAGAATAAATACAACGAGTGTCGTAATGCAATTGTAGTAGATAATGAAGGCAAGGTTTATAAGATCGATCTGGACAATATTCCTGAGTTGAAACAGTTTATCAAAGATGATGACACTTTTAAGAGACTTATTAACTGGCTGATGTAAAAACTGAAAGAGAGAAAGAAGAGAATGAATAGTGGCTAGACAAATTATGCCCGGAGATCAGTTTGGAATGTTGACTGTCTTGGGTAGAGATATGTTTGATTATATTAGACCTTATGATCAAGCACATATTCCAATGTATGTCTGTGAATGTAGCTGTGAAAACCATACCATTGTAAGTGTAAGAAAAGATCAGCTACTTGATAAAAGAAGAGGAACTAGATCTTGTGGATGCCTTGCAATGGTATCTGGTTATAAGCATGGATTGAACAATACTAAGCTTCAAAGTGTATTAGATGGTATGAAGAAAAGATGCTATAATACATCTAGTGATACCCATTACACTTATAAAGAAAAGCATGTTCAAATTTGTCCTGAATGGAGAGATCCAGAAAATGGATTAAAGAATTTTGCAGAATGGGCTATGAGCCATGGATATCGAGATGATTTAACAATTGATCGTATTGATAACAATGGTCCTTATTCTCCTGAAAACTGTAGATGGGTTCCTTTGTATGTACAGTCTAACAATAGATCAAATAATGTATATTATACATATGATGGAACTACATTTACTGCTTCATGCTGGGGATATGCACTTGGAATGCCATCTAGTAATATTAGGGATGGTGTAAATAGAGGCCATACTATAGATGAAATCATTGGAAATCGTATGATGAGTCATGGAATTAATGGAATTTATTTTCTAAATGAATATGGACTTCCTTATAGGCCACAAGATTATAATCCTTATGATCATGAAAATGATAATAAAGAATGAGAGGTATCAATAATGGGACTTTTAGCAGATCGTTTTAGAGCACAAATGGTAAAGACAAAAGATCCTAGAATGGAAGAAGCTAATGCAGATGTTTTATATCCTACAGGATTTCTGCCTTTTGATTTCTTGAATGGATATAGGGTTCATGTAAAATCTGATACTCAAGATTTTTGGTATAATGCCGTCGGAATCGTCGACGGTTCTTCTGTCTCACTTGCGGGAAGAAGTGGAAGCGGGAAGACTACGGCGGCTATTCAAATGGCTGCTAATATTGTTAGACCTTTTCCTGAGGCTACTATCTTCTTTGATGATATTGAAGGTGGATCTAATGCTACAAGACGAGAGCTTCTGACTCACTTTACTCCTGAGGAAGCTGAACAGAGAATTATTTATAGAAATACTGCAGTATCTGCAGAAAACTTCTATAAGAGAATTGCTTCTATTTATGAGATTAAAATGAATAATAGAGCAGACTTTGAATACGATACAGGTAAGCTAGATTCTAGAGGAAATAAGATTTATAAGCTTATTCCTACTGTATATATTCTTGATTCTTTGGCCATGCTTACTCCTGAGAAGTTGACTGAAGAAGAAGAATTGTCTGGTCAGATGTCTACTACTGCTACAGCTAAGACTAATACTGCAGTATTTAAGAGAATCGTTCCTAAGTTGAAAGCTGCTAATATTATTCTATTTACTATCAATCATATCAACGATAAGATTGAAGTAAATGCTTTTACTCACACTAAGTCTCAGGTTAGTTTCTTGAAGCCTGGTGAAACTTTGCCTGGCGGTAAAGCAGCATTGTATCTGGCAAATAACTTGATTCGTGTAGATGATGGTGCTAAGTTGAAAGAAACTGATGGTCTCGGAATTAATGGTAAGATTGTTGATTTTGAGATCATTAAGTCTCGCACCAATGCTGCTGGTAGATCTGTTCCTATGGTATTTGATTTTACCAATGGTTTTGATGACATTCTTTCTTTGTTCATGTTCCTGAAGTCTACTGGTGCTATTATTACTGGTGCTACTTGCTATCTTCGTGGACATGAAGATATGAAGTTTAGGCAGAGAGATTTTAAGAATAAACTATTTAATGATCCTGAATTTGCTAAAGCATTTAATGAAGTCGCTAGAGCAGAATTGGAAACTCTATTGGGGAATCCTGAGGTTGAGGAACAGAAAAACATTACTCAACCTAATCAGAATATCATTAATAGTATTCTTGGAATGTAATAGGAGAATAGATAAATGAAAGAAATTCTTAATAATAATACACTTAGTGTAATGATCTTTCTATACTGTGTATTATTTATCGGAGCAATATTGTGTATCATTAAAGATAATATTGTAAATGATAAAAAAGGTTTGAATCCTCAGATTGCAATGATTGTATCACTTGGAGTATTTTCAATCGGTGTATTGACTATTGTCTGCAGATGTATTTATTTATTCTCTTCATTCATCATTACTAAGATTCTTACCAAAATGATTCGTAGTGATATGCTTTGGACAATTGTCGGAGCTATTGTAATTGGTGTAGCAACAACAATTTATTGGCTTATTAAAATCAATGATATTTCTGAAACTGCTCCTAATGAAGATCAGACTTATGAATCAGATAAGAATGACGAGATTGAACCTCATGAAGAAGTATCCGTAGAAACTGTTGACTCTGTACCTGAAGAGCATACTAATATTTAAAGCAAAAACTGGTCTAGAGAGAAATCTCTAGACCTTTTTATTTTTATTTATGGAGGATATTTTATATGGGCAGAATGTATAATATCCAAAGTGGAGATATCTTTGGAAGACTAGTTGTTATTGGAAAAGCAGCAGATTTCATAGATCCGAAAAGTAAAAAGCATATGACACAGTATCTATGTCAATGCAGTTGTCCTGAAAGAAATACTGTAATCGTGAAAGCTAAGAATCTTGTAGGAAACATCACTAGATCCTGTGGATGCTTAAGACGAGAAACTACTGCTGCTAAATTTAATAATAAGCATATAGAGAATTATCCTCCTTGTGGATATTATGTAAATGAAGTAATCTATGCATATCATTATATGATTTATGAAGCTACAAGAGCTCCAGAAACTAAGCACTTTAATATTCCTATATATGGAGAATGGATTAATTCCAAAACTGGGATAAAAGCATTTTATGATGATATGTCTCCTACATATGAATTAGGATGTAAAGTTAGTAGAATTAATGATTCTCTTGGGTATAGACCTGATAATTGTATTTGGGTAGAAAAGAGTATAAACAATTCGATAGAATAAATGATATGGTAATTAGATATGAAGAATCTTCATATATGGTATCTGAATGGAATAGAGCAATGGGATATGAAAAGAATACTATAAGAAATAGAATTATAGATGGATATTCCTATGAAGATGCTATATCTGGAACTTATGATGATAGAGATTTTGATTATGTAAATGCTATATTTTTTATGGACAAATATGGAAGACCAGTAAATAATGAATATGCTAAATATATGATATTCTAAAAATAATAAGAGATAGATATTATAAATATGATTAGAGATTGATATTATTTCTAATTTATTATTAAAGGAGTGAAATATATGAGTAGACTAATTGATTTAACTGGACAAAGATTTGGTAGACTCTATGTATTGTGTAGAGATGAAAATCATTTTGGCCATCCTTATAGAAGGGAAGCATTCTGGTGGTGTCAATGCAGTTGCCCAGAACATACAAAAATTTCTGTTTGCGGTACTGCACTTAGATCTGGTCATACTACATCTTGCGGATGCTATCAAAGAGAAAATAATCATAGACTAGTTACTCATAAAAGAGTATATAAGAAAGGACTTAGTAAAGAATATCCTGAGCTTCTTAAATATTGGGAAAGGTTGATGAAATTTAAGAAAGATTTACTCTGTGATAGATGGAAAGATGAAGAAAATGGTGTATATAATTTCATAGATGATATGAAAGGTACTCATTTTAAGAGAGCAAGAATTCATAGAAAAGATCCACTTCTACCTTATAGTAAGGAAAATTGCTTCTGGGATTCAAGAAATTATATTGTAGACCTTCCATTAAAAAATAAGGAGTTGTAAAATATGTCTATTGGTTCTGTAATTCAGCCTGGAGATAAGTATAATCATCTAACAGTACTTGAGAGAGTAGAAGATAGAAAATTTCCTAATGGAGAAAAGAAACCAACTTTTCTCTGTGAATGCGATTGCCATGAAAGAAATAGAGTAGTAGTCATTGGAGAATATCTTAGAAATGGACATACCAAATCTTGTGGATGTCTATTGAAAGAAGTTCAAAGTCATGTTGGAGATATGACTAGAACTCATGGATTATCTAAAACTAAAGAGGCAGTAGTTTATTATCATCTTACAAGTAGGCATCCAGATGAACTATGTGAAAGATGGGCAAAGGATAATCCTAATGGAATGGTAAATTTCTATAATGATATGCACATCTCTTATAAACCCGGAAGTAGGCTCGCTAAGAAATATCCTACTGAAAATTATGGCCCCAAAAACTGTTATTGGTTATAATTTATAAAGGAGATAAACAAATGGCAAGTAACTTTGTAGATCAGGTTAGAGAGGCAGCCAGCTATTTAAGTTCGCCAGAACAGATGCTAGGAAAAGGTCTAAATATTCCTAATAATGCTACTAATAGTGGTGGACGAAAGATTATGGGTAACACTCATCAGTCTCATTCTCTAGTTCTTACTCGTGGAGAGATTCCATATGTAGCAACTGGCTATGAAAATAGATTTGGTGAAAGATCTTCTTCTATCATTCAGATGAATGATGATTATGAAGTAATCGCTAAGATTTCTAAATTTTCATATGCTCCTAACCATCATTATTATCTCATTCTCAGAAATCTTTCTAAGAATGAATTAACTGTAGTAGAACGTATTTCCTATAAATATGTAACAGAAGTTTATGGTTATCTTCATAATAATGCCATTATGGATAATTATAGTAACCCTGGTACTATTATTCATAAAGGCGATATTATTAGAAGATCAACTGGTTTTGATCAGTATGGCAATAAAACTAGTGGACGTAATATCAATGTTGCATATATGGCACTAGATAATAATATGGAAGACTCTGTTGTTATTTCAAGCAGATGCAGTGATCTTCTGTCTGCTCCTTTGCTTCGTACTGTAAAGATTATTATCAATGAAAATGATATTCCTCTAAATATCTATGGTAATGATGATATGTATAAGGTATATCCTGACATTGGTGAAGATGTTAAAGATGGTATCCTTATGGCATATAGAAGAGATAAAAAAGAAGAAGCAATTTATACTCAGTCTGTTAAGAGATTACAAGAGATTATGATGTCTGATGATAAGATTACCATTAAAGGTAAAGTCATTGATATTAATATCTATTGTAATAATCCTGAGTATATTAAGACAAATGCATACAATCAGCAATTCCTTGCATATTATGAAGATAGGCAGAGAATGAATCAGGAGATTGTAAATGTAGTTGGCACATTTGCAACTCAAGGATATAGTCTCAGCTATGACTTGAATAAAATGTTCTATACTGCTAAAGCTGAACTTGAAGGCAAAAAGTTCATTGATAAAAAGCAGTTTAGTAATATTACTATTGAATTTGTAGTGATGGAAAATCGTAAGCTTGGCGTTGGAGATAAAGTATCTGATAGATATGGTGGAAAAGGTGTTGTTTCTAAGATTGTTGATACTGAATTAATGCCTAAAATGTATAATGGTCAGCCTATTGATATGATCAAGAATTCTTCTACGATGTATAACAGAGAGAATGCTGGTCAGATCTTTGAGCATGAGATCAATTATATTTCTATGAATATCTTAGACAGAATTAGAGAAGGCAATATGAGTCTTCAAGATGCATTTGATGACATTTTGAAATTCTTGAGTCTTCAGTCTCCACAGCAATGTCAAGATATGAGCACCTATATTAATTCCTTGGATTACAGACAACAGAATGCTTTTCTAGAGAGTATCCTGAGCAAGACTTGCATCAATGTATCGAATAATCCTATTTCTGAAACTATGAATATAGATAAATTGATTACTCTCTACAAAGCTTTTCCTTGGATTGATGAAAAGAGAATCTTGGTTCCTATTGTGGATTCTCGTGGCAATTATAGATTCATTCCTACTAGAAGACCTATGATTGCTGCTCCCCAGTATGTTATTCGTCTGAAACAGTTTGCTGAAGAGAAATTCTCTGCCGCTAGTTTGTCTTCTACTAACCTTAAGAATGAGAACGCAAAGAGTAAGGCTTCTAAGAATTATAG
>NFZD01016459.1_pt1 | contig 31441 bp, 30 predicted proteins | sample 1095381 | NCBI WGS metagenome assembly NFZD01 (sample SAMN03609891, study PRJNA323583) | gut metagenome | isolation source: feces | host: Rattus norvegicus | place: Denmark: Riget | collected 2013 | reverse complement strand
CCTCGCAGTGAAAGAGGTGTGCATAACGCTTCATTTTCTGCCATTATTGTACGTGATAGTATTATCATGGTGCGATGCCGCAGCGTCTTGGGTGTAGAGACAACGGACGTTGGCAGAAAATAAGATGTGCGAGTGGCCCCCGGAGGGGGGAAAGAAAGGATCAACTATAATGAAAAAAGATTCACATAGTATATATAAAAATCCTATTTTATCAGATGCTGAAATTCAAGAAATCGAGAATTATAAGAAATCATATCCCGGTCTTGAATCTGCACCAGATATTTTTGTTTACACTGTAGATGACATGAATGACAATAATCTTCCTGCATGGATGAAACCTGAGTCATCCAGTCATTAATATGTTTTTCAAAGAAAACTACGTCATATTTTTCAAACATGTCTCTTAATGAATATTGCCCGTTAGATAATTCTATTGTTTTTGCATCTGCCTCTGGAAGATTAAATGCAGTTTTGTACGAATTTTTATACAAATAGTATTTAGACACAAAGAACATCATGATTTCAGGATAATGAATAAACTGCCATAAATGTTCACATTCATGAATAAGCACCCTCACTAATTGATGGCAACTTTTTATTTTTAATATGTCTATCTTTATACGGTGCTTTTCATAATCATATGAGGCAATTCCATCTTTTACCCCTATTTTATCTATTCTTATAACAGGGAAAAATCTTTGTGATATCCCCATCTGTGTCAAGATATTCTCAACAATATCTTTAATAAGTTCATAAATAATTTTTTCTGCTTTAATTTTGTTAGTCATAATAAATTCCTCCTAATAATAATTAAATATATAATAAAGCCAATAAACAACGAAAGAGGTGGATTTATGAGGCACTATTATAAAATAGATTCTTTTGATGTGGTTATAACAAAAGAAACCAAACTAAAAAAAGATTGGTATATGTACGACCTCAAGACAAACGACGGAAAAATATACAAGTTTAGTATAGATATAGATCTAGATAGACCTATGATATCTAAACGATTAACCGTAGATAGCAATACTAAACTTACAGCTATCATATACGTTGATGATGATTACGGTGACGAATATATGGTATTAAAACATAATGATGACAGAATATCGTCAGGTAGATTTCTATATCCGTTAGAAGATGTTCCGTTAAAGCCCTGGGAAGCTCACGAACACCTAAGACCAAAACAGTTTTCTCCTGAGTTGCTAGAAATGCCGTACCTCAATATGTATAAAGAGTACCAAAAACAAAATAAACATAATAAAGCCAACGAACAACAGTCGGCAAACTAGGTCGTTCATTGGCTCTATATATTTATTTTTTGAGAGTGTATCAAATCACCTTTGATACACTCTCTTTGCATTGGATCACTTATGGAGAACTACGATGTAGTTGTAGAAGAACTTCTCCTTCTTAACACCATTCTCCTCTACTGCACGTCCACCAGAAGAAGTTGTGGAAATAGTTTTTGCCACAAGCTTGCCAGCAAAATCACGATACCCCTTGCTCAAAACAGTTGGAGCCTTGGACTTGCCAATATGTTCCTTTGGATTGCCGAAGTTGAGATCAACAACCTTTTCTCCAGCTGCATCAAGAAGTGCATACTTGCTGTCTCTGGTATTGCCATACACGGTATAAACATCACCATCGTTCAGCTTCTTGTCGAGAGCAATAATTGCAGATTCGTCCTCGTGGAATACTGCATTAGCAATAACACGGCAATCGTGATCAACATTGATCCCGGACATATCAACAAATTCACGACCTGGACGAGAAACGCAAAGCTCTCCATCGTTATTAACAAACAGCTTGTAGACGCCATCAACAAGGTTGGACTCAACATCCATTCCAAAGAATTCATCGCATCCGATATTGTAGAATACACCACCAGCGATCTGAACTGTCTCAGCACCAGTATCAACAAGCCACTTCTTCAGTGCGTTAGGAGCGCGAAGAACAGTAGTAAACATATTTGTCTCGGACGACTCAACGATATTTAAGAGACGCTCTTCTCTGAGCACCTGAGATGCGATACCGCCACGACCAATGATGCCATCAAGAGTCAATGCTTCAGACACAAGCAAAGTGTCCATGTCATTTTCAGCGCAAATACGGCGAATCTCATTTGAGATTGCGTCAATCATAGTGCTGAAATCTGCAGAAGCACCCTTCTTGATATCCATCTCGATCTTAGCCTTGATCTTTGCCACAGGGATGTTAAGCTGTTCAAGCTTCTCATTTGCAGCAGCAACATTTTCAGCATAGATTCTGCTTACAGTAAACATTGCGCGTGCAACTCTCTTGACCTGCTCAAAACCACCAGCATTCAATCTGCTGAGAATCATGCCGAGACGAGTCTCTCTAATCTCCTGCGCATCTGCATATTCTGCACGGCTCTTGTTATACTCATTTAAGAGATGCAAGAAGCACTCTACAGCAATATTAGCTGCATAAACTCTATGGAGAGTAAATGCATCAGCAAGAATTGTCTTATCATTGTCGATAACAATATCGCCAGTTGGAGTAATCTTCTTATTGTTCACCACATAAGCAGCGTTCTTGACCAGTCTGAAGTCAGCAATATACTCATTACCGAAATCATCCTTAGCCATGACAGTCTCAAACGAGATACCATAATTAAGAACAAACAGGCTGAACTTATCAATATTGTCCATCCAATCACACAGAACCTTGTAGAACTTCTTCTGCGCATCGATTGTCAACTCCTGACAGAATCTACCGAGCTTATCCATGTCGTTCAACATAGCGATGATGTTGTTGACATTATCAAGATTCACGTTCTTGATAGCTTCAAGGAATCTGTGCATACAATCTTTTTCACAGATATACACACCTTTCTCAAAACCGATAACAGACTTGTAGTCTTTCTTGCCATTGGTAGCGCCCATAGCAACAAACAGGTCCTTGTAGAATTTATGAACATTTGGCTTGTTCATATCCTGCAGGAGGCCATCAGTAAACAGACGGAAGCTGTTTGTCACGATGCCTACGCTCTTATTACCAGACTTGATAATCTTATAGGCATAGCTGGCCCAAGCCTTACAGGAGAATGGGCGTTCAACAGCAATGTTGTTAGGCTTTGGTGGATCAATATGCACAGATGCTGGTACAAAACCGGATCTCATGAGGAATGTGGCAATATCATTCCCATCTGCAGATGGCAGAAGCACCTCAAGATGATCACCGTCAAGGTCAAATCCAGCCAGGATCATCGCAAGTACGTCCAAGGATTTTGGAGCCATAACAGCACCTTCCTTGAGATTCTTGATTTCATCCTTGAGAAGAGCCTTATGGTCAGCAGTAAATGCTGAAGCATCAATGCGCTCCATCATCTCTTTATCAGACACGAATTTAACGATGCATGCCTCTTTTGTGCCCATGCTTGGGTACTTAACAACAGCACCGTATCTGCTGCTGCATCCGGTCTTGGCGAGGTATCTATTTGCAGCTGGATCATACAGCTCAAACATTACAACCTCATCATTGTCGTTGGTTTCATGCTTGAGGATACTAATATTGCCTCTGCTCAGAAAATGAGCAAGGTCAACAGTAACCATAGCAGAATAACCGTTAATGCCATAACGATCTCTCTGGAAATTCTCCTTGATGCTATTAATCTTGTCAAGAATAACATTCTTGAAGATTCCAGGATCGCTAGTCCAGCTGTTAGCATTCAAAGATCTAACAGCTCCGCTTATGAATCCAGGATTCAACAGCTCTGTACCGTCAAACTCATTGACACCAAGATCAAGGATCTTATTGGTCATTTCATTTTTGATGGTCTTTGCCAGGAACCTCTTGATATCCATCACAAGATTCTTGTCAGAGGTGTCATTTGCGGCACGCATGAGCACCTTAAGAAGCTGTCCGGATGTTGCAGCATGCTTAAAGTCATCGCCAGTAAAGTTCGCAACATCGAGGATATTCAATGCAGAATCGCGCTTGTAATCCCACATATCCTTCCAGAAGTTGAGGTCGCCAAATACCTGAGTCCCTTTATCAGGATTACCAACAAGCTTGATAATTGTTGCGTCAATCTCTGCGGCGATGTCTTTAACTATTACCTTAATGTCTTTGCCATGAACACGCTGTTTCTGCTTGTTCAGAATTAGATCGAGAATCTCTTCCTGACGTTTGGTCAGATTCTTCTTGTCCCAAACAACAGCATTATGTCTGCCCTCGACAGCTTCCATTGTCTTGCTGCTAACAACAAGGGCCGCACCCTTAGCGGTGTATGGGCGACACTGAACAAGATATCCGTTCTTGATTCCAATGTTAGAAATCAATCCTGCACCGTCAGTGCTGTTGTCCTTGCCAAGAACAATGGTAATGTTCTCAACGAGCTGGTTAGCACCCATACGACAGGACTTACTACCGAGTCTGGTAACTTCCTCAGCTACTTCCTTGGTGGTAACAGACAATCCCTTAACCTTGGTCCACTCACCATAGGTTGCCTTGTCAAGAACAGCCTCGAAGTTCTCATCAGAGAACATATCGAATTTGTTCTGGCGCCCCTTAGAAGAGCTGTACAGCTTATACTCTCCAAACAGATTCCAGCCTGCCTTGAGTTCTCCGTTTTTATCAAACGCAGCATTCATAGGCACGAAGTATCTATCGCCATTGCTCTTGTACTTTTTGGAGATAACGACCATATCGTCAAATCCATCATCACGCACGCAAACGACAGCTTCACCTCTGTACTTGCCGATAAGAATATCTCTCATGGCCAGAGTAGCACCAGCTGTGCAGATATTCTTATTCTTGTTACCAACAACAGCAGACACATCCATTGTTGCATACCCGTCGAAGTAACGAGGGGTAAATACCTCTCTACCACGGAGATCAACCATAGAGCCGTTCTCCTTGACGAGATGCTTATTCAGAGGTGTGATCTCTGCCATCTCTCTACCAAGGATAACATAAATCCCCTCGGTTTCTTTGTTTGGTAATACCTTCAGGCTATATGCCATAGCATTACCTTCGTTGCTCTTAAGAGAGCGAACATAAGACTTGGAAGCCTTATGACCATCTCCAGCAAACAACTGTAAATCGAACTTGAACATATTGTCCTCCTTCTGCCTTTCGGCACACTCACTGGCAATATCCTCATCGATAAGGCGAGAATCATCCACCCAATCAATGCATCTAATGCCAGCGTTAATTATATTAGTATTGAACATGCTCTGGATTGCCTCCATCGCAAGCTCAAGACTTAGCTTATTAATAGCGCTCATATCTGCTGCGCCAATAGAAGACCTAGCGTCTTCAGCTTTTGCTGCGTAGATGCGAGCAATCAGTTCATTAGTAGCAGCAATATTTGCAACAGCCTTGCGCACTGCTTTCTTAGTGGCATTGGCCACAACAGCATTAAAGAAAATGGCATGGGCCGATTCCCATACCCTTTTTGCCTTGGCCATATCGACCTTGGCAATATTAGTCAGAAGCTGACTCATTGCTAGCTCAGAATGAAGCTCACGCTCCATCTTGGCAAGGCTACGGTCAACCCTAGCCTTTATTCTCTTGGTGGCATGAACCACCTTATACATAATAGCGTTGTAATGACGCTTACCTATAGCCTTCTTGGCTGCCTTGCGCGCAGCCTTATCTGCCAAGGTAATCTCTTCTGCAAGAGCATCCTCAGCAGCAGCAGTCTTACTGTTGACATAACAGAAGAAGCGATTACGCTTCTGTTCTGCCATCTCTGACAACTCTGCCGCACTGTTGCGACGAGCAGTCCAGTTACGAGCTGCCCAATCGCTCAACAACTTCTCGGCTGCAGGACGGCAACCGCCCTGGATAGCAGCAGCATATGCAGCGTTAAAGCTGCAGTTGAAACGACTAGCAAGAAAACCAGCCAGGTCAGCAACCTTTCTGGCTGTGGTGGCCTTCACCACCTTCTTAGCTTTCTCGACAACAGTGGTATACTCTGCTGCCTCCTCATAGGAAACAGCAACATCATTGAGATAATAAGCTACATTTTTCATAGTAGATTCCTCCTCAAACACATCAATATCAACACCGGAAACAACAACATTAGAAAAAGATACGTTAGCCATGATAGACCTCCTTGCCTCAAGACTCGACCATCTTGTAAGGACTTTAAATAATAATTGATAATGCCCATATAAGTTGATGAGCTAACAACTTTGTCTCTATTTATAAAGCGCCTCGACAAATACAGCGTCATGATATATAATAGGATTTAAGAAGAAAAGAATAGGCTGGGCAGTACCTATCGAACTACCCAGCCCTGGCTCATCCGAATAGCAATCCGATTAGCCAACGAATGAAATCGGCTATCAGTGCGGCTGCTACATTGGTTAAGAGTCCAGCCAAAATGTCCTTGCGTTCCATGATGTTTCCGGACTTATTGGTTTTTCTTTTCTTCTTTCTGCTTCGACTCAAGCAGAACCACCCCTTTCTAGTGGTGGGAGAGCCTGTATTTGTGGTGCAGGCTCTTTTTCTTTTGGTGTTTCAACCCTCTCTGTATTTCTCATACGGGCTTGAGACCGCCAATGGCTACATTAAGTTGAAATATATATTGACTTTTTGACTAATTATATGTAGAATAATATCAAAGATATAATTGGAGGAGATAATATGCATAAGATCACTGTCACAAAAGAAAAATTTGAACAAGTCAGACCTCTTTTATGGAAGTTTCATTCATACATATTGTCTTTAAGGAAAAGTGGTTATGATATTTACGACGATTCTATAAGACAAGAATGTGAATATATCAATACGGGAGAAAACGAGTTGAATGAACTCATAGAATCTGTTTTTAAAACAGGAAAGAAATATGATTTCCTCGAGTTCTCCCGTACCCATCTACCACTAAGCCGAGACCTTCAATGGCTTCTTAACCCTTGATGTATGTCCAGACTTCGTCGCATATTTTGACGAGGTTTGGATTGGCCTCGAAGATTGGATACAACTCTTCTTCGTCATACGCCCCGCTCTCCGACAAAATATAGAACAGGGCATAGTTGCCGAGGTATGCTGGCAACTCATTCTTACCAGCAAAGCCTTTCCAGCCGCCTACCTCGACAACCTTTACATACTCGGGATAGCTCCGAGTATTGTGTTTGCAGAACTTCATCTGCACATAATACTCCGATCTGAATCTTTTGAGACAGAAATCAATTCCATCCCGATCCAATCCTGTAGTGACAAAAATCCTTAAATTATCGTCACTTATGCTAGAAAAATATCCCAGCATATACGACATCCAAACCTCTGCTACGTCGCCAGCAGCCAAAGTTGTTGCGGAGATTATCTCCCTTAATTCTTCAGGAGATGCCTGTACAGCGCCCTGCTTTATAGCAAAGCGCTTCAGTTCACATAACTCCTTCATCTTCTGGTAAAAAACTTCATTAGTCATAATAATCCTCTTTCTCCTATTTAACGCATAAGTGCGAATAAAAATACAATAGAGCCTCTTAGCTAATCCTATATAAATAAGACCAGCTAAGAGGCTCTTTCTGCCTTGCAATAAGGCCTAACCACATGCTATAATAAACATGAGATTAATTTTCTCAGTCTGTTCATAGCCCATACATACACTCCACTTAGTGGAATACTGCCGACTGGACGCAGCGTGTTTTGCGGGCATGACACCATTGTCAACAAGTATTATTTACGATACTCGTCAACAATGGCATCATGGTAGGCGATCTCCTGGTCGATTGCCCAGTCTGTTATAAAAAACAGACCAGTTGCAGCAATAGCAACCAAGATTGCACCTACCAATCTGTTTAGGGAGCGGGTGGGACCGTCCCCGAAACGAACCAATAGTTTCATGTTTGGACACCTCCTTTCATGAAACAAGAAAATAGACACTGTATCGCTACTACAGTGTCTATTTTTTATTTTTCTTTTCGTGTTGCAACGGTGTATATTTAGCGAGTCCATGCAGGCTCGATGGATATTCCTAATCCAATACCCCCAGGGGCATAAGATTTTAAGGAATTTCCAAAATAAATAGTAATACTTCCCCTCCCCAAATTTTATAAATTTCAAATCCACTATAAGCGAATATACGTTCTAAAATTAATATAAAAAAATAAACTCCGTAATTTATCGCATTAAAAATAAAGTGATACATTACGGAGTTTTTATTTAATAAAAAAGACACCATGATTTATTTTTCATGATGTCTGTATATTTTATTTATTTGCTGTGTGCCAGCCATAAAACTCATTATGAGCTTCAGTTATTTTGCTATGAAGATCCGACCTAATTAGAACCATATTTTCATAGTTGTCTGCGCCACCTTCACTTAATGGTATTATATGGTGCACTTCATACCCCTCAATTGGTTGAATATCATGTATTTTGTAAAAATTATCAACAGCGTGATAATCTCTTATTACATCAATATGGTTTGTATTTTCTATTTCTCCCATTGATATTAATGCTTCTAAATCACTATCATTTCCGCAGAACACGCCATTATCTATAAAAGGTATATTATCAATATCTGGAATAAGCACGGCAGGAGTATCTAGTCCAAGCGAATCATATATTTCTCCAGAGATCCATATAGTTGCTATCGTTGCTGCAAACGTTATTCCATATAGCTTTAATTTATCTTTATCTTCTGCGGATATATCTTTGTTTTTTACTGCTCTGTATGCAACCTTAGTCCCTAGATAAGATATATTTCCTATATTTTTTAATATAAGTGCTCCTGATTTCAGTTTACCAATTCCTATTTTTATAGCTGTATTTACGGCTTTTTGTGGAGATCTTTCTAACACTAAATCGTTTGCGATAGCTGTAGTATTTTTTATCATATTATTTACTGACTTCACACCGTATACTGCCGTATTAAAAATAATTGGCACACCATATTCAACAGCTGCATTTGCAGCTTTACATCCAAGGTTGAATGTGGTAGAAAGTGCTTTTTTAGTTACTGGGCTAGAAATAAAACTATTTACCTTTTTAGGTAGAAATACCTCTGCAAAATCTGAAAAATTAGCATCATACTTTACATCATTACGTTTTATTTCATTGCCAAAACTATCAATTCTTTTAAATCTCATGCCCATAATCAAATCTTTCCAGCAATTATGCTTTCTATTACGTCGTCTACATATTCAGGATGAATCCTTTTTAATTCTATGCATAAATCCACTATATTAACATCGGCCATGTTCATAGTCTCACAGATTTTATTAAAATATCTTGGATTATGTGCGTGTATTAAAGTATACACGAGAGCCTTCCATACCCTTGATATATTCATACCTCTTACTTTAGTAAGGTATGATTCGTTAACTTTTAATCCTACTTTTAGCCATGTTTCTATATATTCCCATGATGGATTTCCCTCGGAATCTACCAAATCATTTCTTGGATATGATACAAACACAGGATGGTCTATTGTTACTATCAGCTGTATTTTGAACTTAGCTGCTACTATACTCCTCCCCTGCTTTACTTTTATATCATTTACATTAAATGTGTTAGCATATCCTGATTCTGATACAAAAGAAAATGGAGCATGGAGATTATTATTTATATCTCGTATAGCAGGATCTATTACACGTTTAAAATAATCTTTTACCAGAAGGTCAGTGCTTGGCTTAACCCGGTCCATTAATTCATCTATTGGTACTATAAACTCGTAGGTATTATCTAAATGTCCCTTTTTACGCTCTTCTCCTATTAAACCTATAACAAAATCAGAGAGAGGCATTGAATATTTTGAACGCATGTTTAAATAGTACAGTTTATTTATTTTTAATTCCGGAAGGTTCATTATGTACTGTGCGTAATATTTCTGATACCTTACGCCAGATTCTATATAAATATCTCCTGTGTCCTGATTTATATCTATGAAATCAAAGAATGCCATTGCCCCAATATGAAGCTCATTATTATCATCTGTATATTCTACTGATATTGATGGTACATTTTTCTTCATTGCATCTATGACATCTGATATTATTTTTTTAAATGAGGACGGATTCTTAACTCCACGTTCCTTAGCGAGTGTCTTGACGGATAAAGAAAAAGACATTGGTCTTGTAATGTCAATGTTTGAGTCATTTTCAAGCCTCTCCTGGATGCAGTATCTAATTTCTGCGATAAGATAATTTTCTGCTTCTGTGAGGGCGCGATTCATTATACCTTTGGCCATAGGTATATTGGAGAATAATTCCATCTGATGACATACTTGTTTTTTAGATTTTAGAGTGGCTGATTTTTTAATGGGACGTTTAGATATGCTTTTAGCTTTGTCTGTTATCTCGAATGCCATACTGTGGAATCACGCTCCTTATTTCTGTGTATCTACACAATACACTATAATCAGAATGAAGTCAATACTACCTAAACGTCCCCTAAGTTAGGTATATTGATGTCGCAGATTGATGGATTCTTGCCTTGGTATGTATACTCATACTTATAGAGAGGAATAATAAGAGTAACTATATCTAAATTAATAAGATAAGGGCGGTTGAAAATGCCGCGAACGCCCATTATTGCTGTATTTAAATGGGACGTCTAGGTATACATGAGGACGTTTAGATAGTGTTTTAGGAGACGTTTAGATATGATATAGGACATTTAGATAGATTCAATAGGACGTTTAGATATGGTTAGGGGACGTTTAGATATGCTTAGATACCCGGATTGTTAACATTTTGTGGATAACTCTGTGGATAAGTTTTGTTTTTGCTGATATATCGCTGTTTGTTGGTTTATATGGGACGTTTAGATAGCGCATTTTTTATGTATATATCTAAACGTCCCCTTTTGTTGAAAAAAATATCACTAAATGTCCTTTTAATTAAAAAGTTGTATTTCTTACGGTAATTACCCATGCGAGAGATAGTTTATCCTGATGGATATACAAGCATTTTATTTTTAATTTAGAGAGGAATTTTTATATGACAGAGAATAAAGAAGAGATTAAAAGAAAAGAAAAAGTCGCAGTTGAAGATAATGCTAAGGTCAACACCGACATAACGGAGAAAGATGATGACGATAAAAATGTTGACAACGTTATCATGATAACTGAAGGTTTAGGTAAAAAACCATATACTGTAGAAGGTGTTATTAAGTTTATTATAACCAGTGACGACAATGGCGATACTGCAGTGGTTGGCACACTTGAGACAAGATATTTTATTGAAAATACAGATGATATATACCAGATAGATACATGGAGATTCTGCTTGAATCACGTCGCAGTCAAAACTCTTGAGTGTTCGTCAGATAGTGAGATACTTGTGTATCATTTCTCAGCTGGTAGTTTCTCTATAAAAGCGTAATGCTATTTTTGTATTTTATATGGTGGTGATATACGTATTATGAGCAAAACAGATAATAGCGATTTTCTGTCTACCGTTCCTGGTTCAAAAAAGAGTAGAAAGAGCAGGACTGTAGACCATAATAAAAATCAAAGAAAGACTATAGAAAAAAATGTCGAGGCGCGCAAGGAAAATATGCCCGACGATTATGAATATGAATCAACAGATATAGATGTTACTGAAGGACACTATGATAAATCAACTGGAGAGATTATGTTATCTGATGGTTCATTAACTCCGGATGGAGATATAGATATAAACAAAAAGTTTGTGCAGAATTTAAATAAAGACGATAATACTCCAATGACATACAATGAGAGACTGTCTGGATTCTTTAATCTAATGAAGTCAGAGAGTGTATGGGGCGCAAATCAATTATTTAAGAAATCTATCCAAGCTGCTATGACGATGCTGTCAACAAAAACTGGTATATATTGTAAGATTCCTATATACTGCAAAGGCGAAAAATGCCCATATAGTGAAAGCTGCGGTTTGGTCAAATGGAAGATATATCCTCTTGGTCAGGCGTGTCCAGTAGAAATTGCATTCATAGAAAGACAATGGAGCCGGTATCGTGATGAATTCGATATACAGCCAGAAGACGCAACTGATGAGGCTATCGTTGCTGAAATAATAAGAATGGAAGTATATATGGAAAGATGTACAGCCTTAATGAGTAAAGAGGGCTCCCCTATTCAGCTTATGACTGTTGGAGTATCTGAAGATGGAACTCCTGTAGAAACACCTTCAGTATCTAAGAGTGTAGAGGCTTATGAAAAATTCTCCAAGATAAGAAATAAAAACTATGAGCTTATGTTGGCAAGTAGAAAAGATAAACTCAAGAATAAAGAAGAGAGCGAGGATCAAAAGAGTATTTTCGATCTTATCGAGGAAGCTGAACAAGATCCTGATTATTACAATATAGATCAAAGGCCAGAATATATAGAAGGCGTAGACGATAAGGAGGAATGATTTATTATGGGAATAATGGATCAAGCAAAAAAAGTTATTGACATTATGGGCAGGCAGGACGTCAGAAATGCAGGAGCGACTCTAGCTGATGCATTTGAATCTGTATCTAGAGGCTCTGGTGCGGCAAATCCAACATCGATAGAAACTATTTTTAATGGGCCAAATTCTCTTGCTAGGAGTTTGTTTAAATCAAGTCACGAAGGGGCACGATGGGATAATATAGTAATGAACAAAGGAAAAGATGAGTGGCGCTTGTCCGGCAGAAGAGTTGCAGGTGCATTCGTTGGCGCTAGCGCTCTTGGTAGATTAGCGAGTGGCGGAGGTATATATAAAGATGCTGACGGAAACACTGATATTATTGGAGTTCCATTCATATAAAGATACGTTATGGGACGTTTAGGTATTTGAATATGTTAAACACAAATATATTAAGAAAAGTTGCCGGGGCTATTCCTAATCCCGGCAAAAGTGCTATTGACACATTTTTAGGAATCTCCCAAGGAATGATAAAAAAAGACTCTAAAGAATTGCTTGGATATAAAGTATCTGGTAAAGGTAAAGTTCTTGGGTATATGGCTGCAGGTATTGCTGCGGTTAATGGAGCAATCACAGAAAGAAACAATAATGATATGGGGATGATAACTGGCAGAATGTACAGAGCTGTTCCGTCGTATGCTGGATATATGCCAGAAAAAGGCGGTGGAATGGGAGATATATCAGCTGGAGCATCAGGTGATTTAGTATTCGCACTACATAATCAGAGGGGTGGCGGGCATATATAAATTATGAGCGCAACATCAACAATAGCAAGAAAAGTAATGGATAATAAAGGAAAAGTAACCGGCAATTTATTTAATATAGGTTTAGGTGCTTACTTTTCGGCCGATACATATTCAGAAGCACGCGAAAGCGGAGCAAGTCCAGTAGGAGCAGCACTATCTGCAGGTGGAGACTTTGCTTTGTCTAATATGCTTGGTTGGAAATCGTATTTGGCAATGAGTATTCTTCCATCAGTAGGAAGCATGGCTGTTGATTTATATGATGGTATAAACGCATATGGAAGAAACTTAGACAGAATGGGAAATGCTCTGCCGTTTTCTAATTCCACATTTATTGATACCCAGCAGACTTATACAATGAGACAAGCTGGAATGAATTTAGCCAAGCAGAGTAAATACAATATCCAGCAAGCTATGATGGGCGATGAAGCCAGAATGACTTATAGATAGGAGTGATGATTATATGGATGAATATGCAAGCATAATGCGAGATTTTGTTAATACTCTTTCTGGTGTTGAACAACAAAGATTTGCAAGGTTCGACAGCTTTAGCGATGCTATGAAAGATCCACTTCTTAGTGCAAAAGCAGATATTTTTTATTATAGTGATGACATTGCTAATCAAATGCATGATGGTGCGATACGGGCAAAAAATGAGAGAGTGCTAAGTTTTCTAGATCCAGCTAATGCTGAGTCACAAGTAAAAAGTATTGTTAATGATATTAATGCTAAATCCACTAAACCTCCAGAGTTTAAAATGCCAGAGTCGCCACAGCTTAAACCATTTAAACCATCAGAATTTACTCCATCCACTGAATTTAGCGATTCATCTGCTGGATTTAGTCAGCATGAAGCAGTATCACAAGAAGAAAAAGACAGAGTAAAAGATAAAGCTACAAGAACTCGTATACTATCAGGCCGAGAGAAACAAATTGAAGCTGCGTCATCATCAGGTTTTTTATCATGGAGTAGACAGCAAGACGAAGCTGAAAAAATAAGACAGGTCGAAGAAAAAAGCAGAAGAGAAGCAGAAGAAATCGAAAGAAACATGAAAGATAAAAATCTTGTAAATGTAAGGAAATCTGCTTCAGAGGTCGAGGAAGAAAGCAAGAGACAAGCCAGAGAAATAGAAGATAACATGAAATGGCGTCGCGAATCAAAAAACGGCATAGGACCAGATAATGATAAAGGATATGTTTCTTCGGCAGTTGGTGGTACAAGCAGATCGTGGCGCAAAAACCATACAAATGAAGAGAATAGATTTATAGACGCAAAAAGATATTACTCAAAAAATCCTGACATCATAGCAAAACAAAAATCAAAAATAGAAAACGCAAAAACCAGTTTTATAGATAGCTACGGCGACGAATCTATGATTTCTGACGAATCAATGGGAAAAATGAAAGCGGCTTTCGAGCAAGCTAAGAGTGAGCATAGCCAAAGCATTCTTGAGTCAAGAAGGGCTGGTCGCAGTGCGCATAAATTTGACGAGGGGACGGTCAATTCTCAAATAGCACAAAAAGTATTCGGAAAAGCAGAAGATGCTGAGCTTGCTGCTGTTGATTATATGAGGAAAAAAAATAATGCAGAAGGAATAATTGCCAGGGCAGAAAATAGAAATAGTGTCCTCAACAAATATATAGATCCAGCATTAGAAAAAGGCGAGAATAAAATAGCAAGGGGCGCAAAGGCTTCTGTAAAAGGCGGCTTAGGATGGAAAGGAAAGGCAGCGATCTTTGGTGGAGTAGCTTTAGGTGCTCTTTCGTTAGTTGGTGTAGCAAATATGGCTATGTCAGGCGGAAGACAGTCAAATAGTAATCTATATAATCCATACCAGGCAATGTACTAATAACGCGTAAAAGTGAATACTTGATTTATTAAAGCGTAATATTGCGGTTGAGATTTGTTTTTTATTTAATTCTAATTTATTCGTTTATTTATTTAACATAAACAATGTCAATAGTTCATGCGTGTTTAAATAAAAATATGTTATGATTAACAATAAAAACACAAAAACAAATAAAAATATAGAAGCATCTTTAAAAGATAAGCAACATTTTTTAAGATTAAAAAAGCTAAGTAATATAAATAAGAATCCAGTCATGTGGGCAAAAACTTTTGTTACTACTATAGATAACAAAACAAAGAAAAAAGTACCTTGGACAGCAAGATGGTATCAGGCTGAAATGTTACTGGATAAATCATTAAAGAAAGTTGCTAGATGCGGACGTCGTACAGGTGATCACGTTATTGCCTTTGTTACTCTGATAAATTGCTGGGACGTTTTATATTATATATAAAATAATCAGCAGCGAAATATAGATTATTATTCTATGTCGTACAGAGACTAGACACAGAGACGCTAAGTTATATTAATTCTCGTAAAACTACAAGGAGATTATACACCATGAACTTTGAAACTAAACACGAAGTACACAAGAATGTGTTCTCTACTAAGATTTTCTTTACAGAGTTTGGCTCATCCGATATGACAGCAAAACAGGAAGAAGCTCTTTTTGAGGATTTCGGCTACCCTGAAATCAATCTCGGAAATCTTGTTTTTGAAGGCTATTATAAAGTAGATGGAGACAAACGCGTTATTGCTACTACAGAGGACGCAGCTGACGGAGATAAGGTTTCATTTATTATGAATACCGCACATATCGAAGTAGGCCCAGAGTTTTCTGCCTCTTATTCTTGCGACGCTGATGATGTACCAGCATCTCAGATAGGCGCAAAGATGTTGACAACCAAGAAGCTCGTAGCAGAAGCAAAATGCCTGCTTTTCGATGATGTAGTTAAAAAGGCTATATCTGAGACTGTAGCTGCGGTAAAGAAAGAAAAGACCAGATTCGAAACTGAAGAAGTTGAATCTCTTAATGTTTAATAACATAGATACTTTCTTGTGAATATATAGGAGGTATCAATTGATATGAAACTTAAACATACTTATACCGTATCAAAGAGAAAGATCGTAATAGAGCTTTCTACCGAAGATTTCACGGCTACGGAGTCAAAAGCCCTTGATATGCTCGGTGAACCTGTTGTTAACTTCCAGAAGACATATACAGGTGGATTTACTATTTCAATTTCTAAGACCATACGTAGACAGTTCGCACACGTAAGAATTGTTCTTGATGGAACTGATAACTTTGAATTAGCAAATAAAGCACATCAGGATTTTATGGATGACATAAAAGAGGTACTTATTGCTGAGATGGATGAACTTATGGATACATATGTTGCTCAGGTTTTTCCAGACCAGGGCGAGATAGAAATATCAAACTATGTTATAAATGAGCCTAAACGGCCAGTTCCACCTCCCCCACCTCCATCAAGTTATCCAAGACCACAATATCCGTACCCTAATAGATATTAAATAAAAACAGAATATAACTTAGTAAAGGGATAGTCCGTCCTTCTTAAAAGGACGAAAACAGAAACAATGTGTATAGATGCATTGCATAAAGCATATACAGTAAAAAGCAATGTTTGCTTGTTTGCTTGCCCTTATGAGATTCAGGTGCGCAAAATCTTTGAAAGACTTAACGAACTTATCAATGAATCGCCAGCATTAAAAAAGGAAGTTGTGTCAAATACAAAGAGCCCGTTCCAGATAACATTAAAGAACGGCAGCTCAATAAAAGGTTTTACGACTGGCGCAGCAAGTGGTGGCGGAGCTGATAATATCCGCGGACAGAGAGCAGACTCGATATACCTTGATGAATCAGACTATATGAACGACTCAGATTTTGATAGTATCATGGCTTTGCAAGGTGAAAGATCTGGAATCAGCGTATTTCTTTCAAGTACACCTACAGGAGCAAGAAAAAGATTCTGGAAGTGCTGTACAGATCCTAAAATGCATTTTAAAGAATTCCATTATCCATCAATGTGCAATCCAGATTGGAGCCCAGAAATGGAAGAGGAATTCCGTGCTCAGTTATCAGAAGCAGGTTATACACACGAAATACTGGCAGAATTCGGCGAACAGGAAACTGGAGTATTTGACAAAGATAGGCTGGATGAAGCATTGAAATTCTACACATATGCGTATGATAAATTAACACTCAGCCAGCGTAGAAATGTAGAAAATAACAATATAGTAGTAGATGATTACACCGTGCCAAAAGATTTTCATGGTATTTATAGACAAAACTACTTTAGAACTATGGGGATAAACACATCCCAAATATCCTATAACATAAGGATAATCTGTCCCCCATGTCGGCAACGGCATGAAAAATAAATATATAAATTGCTGGAAACTCCATCTAAATGGACAATCAGCAGCCTAGATTGTAAAAAATAAGGTTCAGAGACTATAGATATATCTCCATTTGTATGGATGAAGATATAGTCCAAAATGAGATTGGGATAGAAAAATACGACATATTATAAAAAATATGATTTGTCCCTCTAAGCAGAGATGTTTAGATAAAAATCAGGCTAATTGCGGGGAAAATCTTATAGCCTAGCATACCAAGTAACAATAGTAATGTTGTTATGGCTGAACTAATTACTCAGGTATGGTAATAAGTGCTAGGATTGATTTATCGCACGCAGCGAAGTTTCCATCTTTATGTTGGAAATGAGTTCAACGACTATATACCGATAGGAACAGTTTTGTATAAAACTGCAGCTAATGATATAGTCTCAACATCTTGGGAAATCCAAGAGAAAAGATAGTTGAAATACGGAGCATCATCTTCAATACTAATACTTGATTACAACTTAGTAATGAATAAATTTCAGGTTGTAAGACGTGTTGAAGTTCCAAAAGTTGAATATTCATTTGACAAAGCTGTCAATATGATAATTGAACTCAATAAAATATATCAACCTTCTTTTATATATGCAGACCGAGGAATGGGCGAGTACCAACTAGAAACACTGCATATATATGGAGAAAAACACCCTGAATCAGGATTAAAATTAAAGCTAAAAGGTTTTCAGTTTTCACAGAATATTGAGATAACTGATCCTGTTACAAAACAAATTGAAAAAGCACCAATGAAACCATTTATGGTAAATCAGCTCGCTATAACTTTTGAACGTGGAAATATGATATTATCACCGTTCGATGAAACACTTCACAAACAGCTCGTAGATTATAGCGTAGAAAAAATATCAGCAAATGGTAAACCTATATATACAAGTATTAATGAGCATTTTGTTGATGCACTTGGGCTTGCACATCTTGCGTTCGTTTTGGAGTTCCCAGAACTCACGAAGACAGTTAAAAAGATTGAATACGAAACAGCAATAAATGTAGTACAGGAAAACGTACTAAAAACTCGTATAAACAACGCATTAAAAACTGGCTCAAACAAAACAAATCTATGGTCAGGTATGAGGAATGGATCATACACAGCAGAAGAAGCGATATCATCAACCGACTGCAAAAAAGACAGACCTAGATGGTTTTCAGATGGAAGGTCATTTGCTTCTATATCATCACGTTCATTTAGAAGAGGATGGGGCGCAAGGTCAATTTCCTCTGATATAATTAATAGGCGTAGTTGGTGATTATAAAATGTTAATCTGTTATGCAATAAGCATAATTTGATTAAATATACTCATATTCTCTCTTAAAATTTTCTCTTTATTTTATTGCACGCTCCTGCTTTATGCTTTGGGGTTGGTATTATGTTGTCTTTATATATAAAAAGAAAGGCATGCGTAATGTACCGATTGAAAGTAAAAAGCAGGAGCATTTTTTATATGGCAAATTATTATGATAAAAATCATATATTAAAATCGCCAGAGCTTGAGCCTAAACGCCATTATGAATCTAGCGGAACGTTTAGTACACAAGGCGGCGACAATAATAAAAATCAACAAGATAACGAAGATTTTTCTGATCATCCGTTATACTCAATTCTTGATAAATTATACAGGATGAGAGCAATGGGAAAATTACTTCCGGATCCTGAAAGTAAAATCTTCGAAAATGTAAATGAAAGCTTGATCAGGTTTACCCAAGGGCTGGTAATAGATTCATTTGAGAATCCTGTTATACCTGAATATTCAAAACCTAAAACAGATGACGAGCGATATTATTCAACAAACGTTGAAGAAGACGAAAGCGATGTTGATATTTTTGGGGAAAATATTAATTATGATATAGAAATAGAAGACCAAGAGTCACTATATTCTTTAGCATATAACGCTTTTATCAGAGATTATAATGACGTAGCAAGAGAATACACATCATCAATGGAGCAAGTTATACATAGGTTTTTTCAGTCTATGCTTACAATAGCAGACGATGCTGAAATGCCTGATTATACATATTTAATGGAAAGCTTTGATGGTAATGCAGTTCAAGTAAATGATAAAGACCTGCTACACGCCAGAGATTATATCGTAAAGCTACAAAGAACCAGAGAATCTGATACTAGATTAATGCAAAAGGAATTTACCGCAGAAAACACATTAATAAGAGGACGAGGCTGGCTGTCAGCAGAAAAACAACGAGAAAGATATCTTAAAGCTAATTATAAAGTAAACACATCAAGTCTGTGCGCTACTATGGGGAATAACGCTCTTTTTGAGAGCAGGGCAAGTGCAGAGGAACAATATAATCAAGCAATGACTAATATGTATAAATACCTTAATAGTTCAGCAATAACAATGGGAGATGCACTAGATAAGAGAATTAATGAAGGTGCATTAAAAGGAGAACTTGCACTAAATGGTATAGATATATATGAAAAAACTCCAGAACCATTGCCAGCAGATACATCTGGTTTAGACATGAAGAGCACATCAGATGTTGAAGATGCGCTTGGAAAAGCTATCGATGATAACGCAAAAGACTTCCAGGTTAATGACAGTGGTGGCGGCAGTGCTGCTTCAGGAGGTGGAAAGAACTATATGGATTATACTGGCTCAGTATCAGGTGGTTCAGGATTAGATGTTAACGCTCCACATCCTAACATTGAAGGAACTGGAGTCGAAAGATGGGAACCATACGTAGTAGATGCTATAAAGGCAAATGGACTTGAACCAACGCCAGAGCGAGTGCATAGAATACTGGCCCAGATAGCTACAGAATCATCTGGTAATCCAGGTGCTGATCAGCAGATACAGGACGTTAATAGCGGGGGAAATGAAGCTCGAGGACTTATGCAGATTATTCCAACGACATTTGCTGCACATTCATTTGCTGGTCATACAGATCCTTATAATGGTTATGACAGCTTGCTTGCATCGGTTCGTTATATAAAAGGAAGATATGGCGATGACTTTAATAGCATAGGAGAAGGACACGGATATTAAAAAATGGCGCGTCACGTGGCGCGCCAAAAATATAAAAATGAATAATTAAAATTATTTAACGTAATAAATCGCACGAAAGTATTTTTAAAACAGGACGGTCATAAACCCCACGTCTTTAGGCGTGGGCTTGTAAGTAGTATAACTCATAAACAAGCCCGGAATGACCAGACTAAGTGTTTCGAACACTACGTTAGACAGTTAACACACCTACAGATGCCTCCTCAGTCTGTAGAAATGTAGCTTCTTGTAATGTAAGTTGCAGGAGCGGTGTCGGAGAGTAAAAGTCCCCAGGGATTAGGGACGGTCGATCCCGATTGCGACTTGGCGTAACCAAGCAAACTGTCATAACATTGTCGAGAGGATATTTACCGATACTGCTTGCAGTACCGAGAAAGGATTAAAAATCCATGATTTTTGTAATTGATTCCAATAAAAAAACGCTGGATATGTGTCATCCTGCAAAAGCAAGAAAACTTTTACGAGATGGTAAAGCAGCGATATACAGGAAAGAACCATTTACTATTATTTTAAAGAAAGAAATTAAAAATGATGTAGAAAAAGATTATCGCCTAAAAATTGATTATGGCAGCCGTCATACCGGTCTGGCTATTCTTAAAGGTGAAAAAGTTTGTTGGCTAGGTCAAATCGAGCATCGTACAGACATTAAAGAACTGCTTGATAAACGTCGTGGATATCGCCGCAGAAGACGAAATACCAATCTAAGATATAGAAAAGCAAGATTTCTTTACAGAATAAAACCAAGAGGATGGCTATCGCCATCACTTATGAGTAGGGTAAACAATATTAAGACTTTTGTTCGACGTCTTGTTAGGATACTTCCATTGGGTGCAATTTCCTACGAGAATGTTAAGTTCGACACTCAGAAGCTTCAAAATCCTGATATTTCTGGAATTGAATACCAGCAAGGAACACTTGCGGGATATGAAGTCAGAGAATATCTATCTGAAAGATTCGAGCATAAATGTTGTTACTGCGGTATTTCTGAAGGAGAAGGACGTAAATTTGAAGTTGAGCACATTATTCCAAAATCTCGAGGTGGCTCAAATCGTATAAATAATTTAGCGTGGTCATGCCATGACTGTAATAAAGAAAAAGGCAATAGAACCGCCGAAGAATATGGGCACCCAGAAGTGCAGGCACAAGTTCAAAGATCGCTAAAAGATGCCGCGTTGGTTACAGCAACTCGTTGGAAGGTGTTAAATGTGCTAAAATCTTTTGAGCTTCCTGTAGAATGTGGCACAGGCGGACTTACTCGCTATAATCGTACACAAAGAAATATCCCTAAAGATCATTATTTCGATGCTTGTTGCGTTGGTGTTAGTACACCTCAAGAGCTACGCTTTTCAACCAATATTGTTCATATTATAACAGCTATTGGCAGAGGAAAACATTGTAGAACTAACGTTAATGCATTTGGCTTTCCTAGAGGATATTTAGCCAGGCAGAAAAAATTTTTTGGTTTTCAAACCGGAGACATAGTAAAAGCCGTTGTAATAAGAGGAAAGAAGATCGGCACATATTTTGGAAAAGTATTGTGTCGAAAAACTGGAAGTTTTGACATCAGAACGAAGACAGGACGAGTGCAAGGAATTGGCTATAGATATTTTAGACTTATTCAGCACTTAGATGGTTATTCATATGATAGAAAGCAGTGTCGCATTCCTCCCCATGTCTAAAGATAGGGGCTTCCTGCGACACGTAAGGTGAGAACCGATTTTTAATTCAATAAAAAATAGCTTTTCAAGAGGCGTTGATTATTTAGCAGAATCAATAGTCCTTAGAAATGCTAGAAAAAATGCGAGAAAGAGTATCAAGGCAAAAGATTCAAGTAATTCTATGTTGCCAAGAAACAATTTTACAGTTCGTTTTGCAAACTTATTTAGTCTCGGTGGAGTCGTCCGTAGAGATAGTTTCTATAAGTGCGAATACGACTTAACAGAAATACAAAGTGCTGCTGAAGCAGATTCATATCTAAAAGTAGCAATGCAGAGATATAAACAGCTATTTTTTAAAGCTGGATATGTATTCCGAGGAAAGAATGACTCGGCAATTGAATATCTAAAAAAACGTTTTAGGGTAATGGAATACATATCAAGAGAGCCAGTAGATACGATGTTTAAAGAGATTGCTGGTGATCTTGAAATGTACTCTAATGCATTTCTTATAAAAACTCGCGGAGACAATATTCCGACGATAAATGCAAAAGGGATAACCAAATCAGGGAAGCCAGTAGTGTGCTACTGCAGAGTTCATCCTGCAACAATGCAAGCAAAATACAATGATGACGGCGTACTTATAGGATATAAGCAACAGATATTCAGCGGGAGAGAAAAAGAATTTGATAGAGACGATGTTATTCATTTCACTCTCGACAGAGAAGCTGGATCTATCTGGGGAACTCCTAGATGGATAGCTGTATTAGACGACATAAAACTTTTAAGAAAAGTAGAAGCAAATGTATTAGCTCTTATATATAGATTTTCTATGCCATTGGTTCATGTAAAAGTAGGCTTGCCTGAAGCAGGAAGAGAAGGTACACAGAAAGATGTTGACGAGACTCAAAAGCTGATAGAAAGAGCTCCTATGGATGGAATGTTTGTAACAACAGAAGGTGTCAGCATGGAAGCCGTTGGTACAAATGGAAGTGCTATTGATTCTACTGGATATCTGTCATATTTTGAAAAAAGAGTATTTTCAGGTATGAATGTATCTGAATCTATGATGGGTAGAGGCGGAGCAAAACAGGATGCCTCTACAATGGAAGAAAATGCTCATAATATAATCAAGGCAGACCAACAGGTATTTTCAAGTCAGGTAAAAGAAGCAATATTAAATGAACTACTGCTTGAAGGCGGATTTAATCCAATAACTAATGAAGACGATATTGTTACTTTTGACTTTAATGAAATAAGTCTTGATACAAAAATCAAAATGGAAAACAATGAGCTTTATAAGTTTGAAAAGAATGCGATTACATTTGAGGAAATGCGCGATAATCTTGGAATGGTTAAAGATAATGTTGACGAAGACAGACTGTATTCTAATATGATCGCACAGAAGAATACACTTGAGCAGATGGAGCAGCAATCTAATGCTGCTATGGAGTTGGCAAAACTTAATGGTGATATTCAGATGGATGTAGCAAAACAATCTGCGAAACTAGCCGCTGCGAATAATCCTTCAGGCTCATCTAGTGATTCGAATGCATCTAAAAATACTTCATCACAATCTTCAAGCAAAAACAAAACTAAGAGTTCGTATACTAAAAAGAACACTGGTAACGGAAAGACAAAAGATACACATTCAAAGTCGAAAGCTGTAGATTCCATTAATACACCTAAAAATCAGTATGGTAAACATTCAATGAAAGTCGGAGAGTCTATCGATGCAGACTCTCCAGGACAAAGAACCTTGAATGATATGTATGAAAAAATGTCAGAAGATATTACTAATTCTACAATATCAACAGCTGACATCGTAATAAGCGGATACGAAGATCAAATAAAAAAATCAATATTGACATCTATTGACTCAAAGAGTGAAAAAGGCTGTAAAGAAGCTTTAATTGATACAGGAAATGAAGATAAGTTAAAAGACGTTAATATGTCTTTCCAAAATCAAGGAATAATTAACTATTCTAACAATGCAATTTCAAACTTTTTTAGTGATATAAAAAATATCGCCTGTAATGAACAAGGCGAAAGGGATGCTATAAAGACAGACCTCGGCAGTATAAAATATAGACTTAGATTTATTGCTGATTATGTTGAAAAGAAGTCGTACTGGTATTCATACGCGAAAATGTTAAACCATGTAGGAATAGAAAAGATGGTTATTCAATGTGGCGAAAATAGCAGACATAAAGATAAACATAATACAGTTTTGAGCACCAGCGATTTTAATATAGATGAAATACCTGGATATGGTTCAGGGTGCAGTTGCTTCTTAGTTCCGTATCAGAATTATTCTTGAGGAAAGGAGGAAACTAAAAAGATTATATATGGCAATAGAATTAAAAGAAATACTTGGATATTCTGTCCAAGATGCTGGGAAGTATAATCAATCTCTTCCGTCACCTAGTAAGGACACTGATATCAATGAAAGTTATAGGGAGTTCAATAAAGATGAGCTCTATACTTCAAATAAAAGGGTATTAATAGAAGCTATACATTGCTATCCTTTTGCCACAAGAAACTTTACTCGATATATGCCAGATGCATGTAAGGCAAGTACAGAATCATGGGTTGAACCATATAACCGTCCAGTTATTATGTATCATAACGACTATGATGGCGAAATAACAGGACGTGTTGTAGGCGCCGAAGTTAAAATGTCAGAAAAGACCGGCGGAGAGTGTTTGTTTCTAACAGCTACTGCTCCAGAGTGGAGAACATGGGAAAGAATTGAAAATGAAATCTATAAAACAACTTCAATCGGAGTTGCAGCTACAGATGTGAGATGTTCTATTTGTGGAGCAAAGCTAGCAGAAGGTGAAGAATGCGAGCATAGAAAGGGATTTTCATATGACGGAGAAATATGTTATTGGGATGTATATGAATTTGATCCAAAAGAAATCTCTTATGTAATAACACCATCTGATCCATATTCCCAAATTATCAGTCTCGGCATGGACACAGAAACAGAAAAAGAATCATATGATTCAGTTAAAACAAAAGTAACCGACGTAAGACAACATACTAGATTCTTAACAAATAAAGAAAATAAATCAAAAGATACCAATAAGGAGAAAAACAACAACATTATGGATATTTCAGAAGACAAGTACAATGAACTGATCCACACTAAAGAAGCACTTGAAGTTGAGAAGAAAGTTCTCTCTAATGAAAAAGCTGAATTGGCTACAACCATTAAAAATCTTAATAAAGATAAATTAGATGCTCAGGAATCTATTAAAAATCTTAATCAGACAATTGCTGATAAGGACACTGAGATCGACGCAATTAAGCAGGCAAAGGAATCACTCGAAGAAGAGAATAAAAAGCTTCTCGGTGAAGTGAAGACTTCTATTGTAGGGAAGATTACTTCTATGCGTGAATCAGCTGGACTTCCAAAGATTGATAATCTCGCAGATAGAAGCATCGATATGCTGAGAGTTAATCTTGCAGACCTTGAAGCTGATGTTGCAGCAAGAGATGTTATCAATTCACGCGAAAGTGTAACCCCAGAAGGACTTTCTAAAGATGACAATCCTACCATGAAGGAGTCAGAAAACAAGTCCAAAGAAGACAAGAAGCCAGAAAAGCAGAAGACTGTTTTTGATCTGTAATAAAAATACAGAATTACATAGATAATATTATTTAAAAATTCTAAGGAGATTTATATAACAAATGGCAAAGTTTCCAAATATCTTTGAAACTAAATTTAAGGCCGGCCCTGGTGCTCACGGTGAACTGTTTAAGGTAAACTATCCAGGATATCGTGCTGGCGATGAGAGAATTAATCGCACAAATAACAGACTGAATGTTACTCCACATGAGGCACTCAGCCAGAAATATATTCTTGATACGCGACTGAAGCCTCTGTTTAGATATGGTTTTGCAGTCGGATATAACTACATGGTAGTTACAAAGGGGCGTATTGTTGCTCCTGATCCATACCGTAATGCTGTTGACTGGACTTCCGATAAAATGTTTAATACCCTCACCTTGGCAAATGGTGGTGTTCCAGTTAAAGTCCGCACAGACACAGATGTATATCCTACCACTGGATCTGCCGTATCAGCTAATGCACAGGGAATGAAGGCATTGCTTACTGGTATTGAGTGGGCACCTGTAGTTGGCATTGACAAGGCGTATGAAAGCGGTTACTTTAATGCTCTTGGTACAACCCCAAGTGCTCAGATGACAGATGCAAATTTGACAGTAGATGAAGATCCTCGCAGCAAGACTGGCGGACAGTTGAAACTTAATGGTGTTGTTACTCCTGATTATCGTCCAGCAAATAAGCCTATTGGTATGATTGAGCGCAATGAGTATACAAGATTTGAGAATGACTCAATGGACGGCATGCAGCCAGGACCTATTATCACCGATGCGATTGTAGAGCTTCCTTATTTTGCATTTAAGGATAAGGCAGAATCTAATCCTTGGGGTTCTGTATATGGAACTCTGATGACAGGCGACCTTGTTAAATCTGACGAAAATGGTCGTATTGTAGCTTCTCCTCTTAATGCTGATACACTCGTTGAGGATATGACCGCAGCACAGATTGAAAGAGAACGTCAGCAGGTTATTGGACGCGTAATTGCAATTAATCGTGATATGGTCCCAGAAGGTGGATATAAGTGGGCCACCTGGGCTCTTGCAGACCGTCTGCGTTATGAAGGTTTCTCTCCAGAGTTATGGTCACAGACTAATCGCCCTGGTGAAGATACTGTAAGTTCCACTGTATATCAGTCAACTGGCAGATATCCAGGTTATCCTTATGATGCTGCATACACTGAGCACGATCTTCATATGCTTGGAAATGGAGCACGTCAGGATCATTTTGACAAGTTCCTCAATGCAGAATGGGAATATGACAATCTTGGTATCCCTTGCCTGACTGATGGTTTCAATGCTGTTGAGCGTGATTATGAAAACAATAACGCTTGTGTTTTGCGTAAGCGTGGAACAGCTGATGGCGAGTACATGAATATGAATGTACGGATTAATCCTCATGGAAATATCAATCCTACCGAAACAAAGATTCAACTAGTTAAGGTTAATAAGACTACTGGCGCAGAGACAGAGCTTGTACCAGAAACAGTAATTGCAGAGAACACCGTAACTAAGCTGGGTGATGCATTTGCAGTAACCTATTTTAACGCTATTCAGAGTATGGTAACTATTTCTGTTATCAACGAAACTGAAGCTGATAAGGTGTTCGGTGACGAATTTGAAGTAAAAGTTAACTTCAAATACAAGAAGCGCGGAGAAGCTGGCATCCCTACATACATGGATTGGGAAGGCTGCGTAGGCTCAGTAAAAGTTCTGCTCGAACTGTAATAAATAAAAAATGGGGCACTTAATATAGTGCTCCACAACCTAAAATATAGATATTAATTACCTACTAATTATTGGAGGAAAACTTATAAATATGAAACTCGAAGAACGTCTTGCAAAGGCAGACAGCCTGTTAGCAGCCCTCAAACAGAATGAGAGTGATATTGCTGCAGGTGTGAAGCCTCGTAATGATATTGGTCAAAAGAATTTTACTGTAGCATCTGTAGCTGCATATAGAGATTTTGTAACCGGCATGATTGGCCGCGAGCATAACATTGACGCACCTACTGCAGGAGCATCAATGAAAGAGATGATAACTTCAACTGATACCATCCAGATGATGCCTCGTATTATCGAGGGAAAGATGATTGAAGCTGCTGAACCAGTTTATCTGGCAACTAACTTCTTTAATACTATTCAGGTTCCTAACGGCAGTGGCGCGGTTGTTGTTGTTCCAGTTATCGGCGAAATCTTCGTTAAAGAAGTCGGCGAAGGCGAACCTTTCAACGAGGACGCTTGGGATCAGAGCATGATCGAGAAGACATACATCAATATTGCAATTAAGAAATGCGGTATTCGTGTGTCTATTACCGAGGAAGCAATCGCTGATTATACATGGGATATTTACAGCATGACTATTGCTAAGTTCGGTCGTGCATTTGCACGCTTTAAGGAAGAGAAATGCATGAATGAGTTTACTAAGCATGGTCATCCAGTATTCAACAATGATCCTAATGTTGTTGCACAGGATCCAGCAAAGCAGACTTCCGGTCGCGGTAAAGATGGTAAGCGCAATAATACACTGTCAGTAGAAGACTTCCTTGATTTGATTCTTGCTGGAATTACTAATGATCATACACCTACAGACTGCATCATGCATCCTCTGACTTGGGTTATCTTTGCTCGTAATTCTATGATTGGAGCAGGTATGACTTGGGGCGCTCTTGGTGGACAGGATGTTCATCCATTTGGCGGTACTCAGGGTTCTGGTGCAATCGGTGGTTCAACTCAGAATAACATGGGAAATCAGAAGTTTATCATTTCCCCTGAGCAGGTTCAGAACCGTCTGCCAGTACCTTTGACTATGAACCTTTCCCCATTTGTTCCTTTCGATAAGAAAAAGAGACTGTTTGATATGTATGTGCTTGATCGTAATAATGTCGGTGTAATTGCACAGAAGAGTGGAATCAAGATGGATAAATGGTCAGATCCAGAACGTGACCTGCAGATGGTTAAGGCATCTGAGCGTTATGGTGTTGGTATCTCTGACAACGGTAGAGGTATTATGGTTGCTAGAAATCTGGCAGTAGATGTTACCTATCCAGAGTCTATTCCTGTACATGTTATTGCAGAAAACTAATAACATTTAGATTATATATACCTAGGCTAATATGGCCTTTACTGCGGAGCAGTTTCGGCTGTCTCCGCAGTTTTTATTAATGAACATTTGGAGGAAAAACTTTTTTATGAATGAAAATGTTATAGCCCGCATTAAACTTACTGCTGGACAAATTGGGTATTTTGATGATCTCACACAGATTTACCTTACACATCAGAATCCGGTAGCAGATGTTCTTGCAGGTATGAACTGTACAACACTCGTAAATGCTGTTCGGGCTGGCAAAATCTGCGTAATTGAAGGCTCAATAACTCAGAACAGTAGAGTTAAACATATATTTAAACTTCCTCAGATCACTATATCAGCTGAGAACGATGTTGTTAATAGCACCACCGAAAAAGAAATTCAGGAAGTTACAGAAGAAGAAAAAACCCAAATCGAAGAAGATGTAGTAGCTGCACAGGAGCAGGAAGTTAATGATGCTAGTATCGAAGCAGAAGAATTAGCACCAGAACCAAAGACTGTAAAGTTAACAAGCAAGGGTGAAACTTATACTCTGGAAGGTTTTGAGAATGCGTCATTTGTGTCATCTGATACATCCGTAGTGACTGTTACTAAAAAAGGTGGAAAAATAACAGCAAAATCAAATGGTGAGACAACTGTAGTAGTATCAACACCTGATGGTGACGTAACTATTGACGTAGTTGTTGATATACCAGAAGACACAGTAAAAGAAGAACAGTAATGCAACAAAAAGTGGTGTGAATAATGTACCAAGAATTTACAGTTACTTCTGTTGACATAAATAAAGCAACAAAACATATTTCTGTTGGTTTTTCTAATGATGTAGATCCTGATAGCATAACACCAAAAACTCTTTATATATCAACTGGTGATAATGGTGACGTTGTAAAAATAAAATGGTCTGTTGATGGATATGTTTTAACAATAGACGTGCTTGATGAGATAATACCAAATATTGAGTATTATCTCATCATAACAACGGATGTCATTAACGCAATGGGCGATAATCTTAAAAACAGATTAAAGCAAAAATTCGTATATGAAAGCACTGTTAGAAATAGATGCAAAATATTGTCACCAGTTCAAAATGAAGAGTTCGACAAGAATGAAGTTGAGTTCAAACTTGATGAAATATTGAATAACGATGATTCAGATTTTATAAACAGTTTCTATATCCAGATAGCAAAAGACTGGTTGTTTGAAAATATAATAACGGATCCGAAACTTGTCAATAGAGATTCAGTTAAACTGAATATTAATTTTAATGGGCAGGTATATGCAAGAGCTCGGATTCAGCAGGACGAAAACAATTATGGAGAATGGTCCGAGTCTATTGTAATAAGTATCAATGACGATGACGAAAAAGATGTTGTTATTAATAATGATCCAATCTTTTATCAGGACATAGAAATAATATCAGAGCCAGAACAAGGCGAGACACCTAAATCATTTATTATAGAATTCGACACAGAGATAGATGAAAGAACCATAGAAGATTCAATCTTGTTGCTAAAAAGGAAGATATGATTTATGGCAAAACGATTGGATTTTGATTATCGTGTTTTTGATAACTGCCTGGAGATTATCCCTCATGAGCCAATAACAGATAATGCAATATATGAGATAAGAATCAATGGGCTAAAATCAAAAACAGATGAAAATAAAACATTAACTAAAAATATACAGATAGCAACAAAACTTTCGCCTTGCTACTGCAATCCATATGCAGTAAAAGTTATTCTTGATGAATTTGGATTGTCTGACATAGACATATTATTCTTCATAAGACAAGCAAGTAAGCAGGCTGAATATATAAATAGAGGACCTATAATGTTAGACGCAGATGGAAACGTTCCATTTGTTGTTGAAAAATATGTTGAATTAAAAGCTACATACGATGCGCTAACAAAGGCATATGTAATAGGAAATAACGATGCGGGTATGGAAGGCTCAATTGGTGATTTGACATTTAAAAATGGAGACTCTGTTGCAAACTTAAAAAAACTGCTCGATACATTAAGACGCGATATAAAAAAATGGCAGGACGCAATTCAGGGATATGAATTTGCTGGAAGAGCACAAAGCAAGGTTGGATTAAGAGCAAATAGGACATTAAGAGGCACTCCAGCAAATATTATACTTAGAGATTTTAGCAGAAATGTAAATCTCGGTAGGGATGGTATATTGTAATGCTGCATAAATCATTTAATAGAAATCTTCATAGATTAATAAAAAAAATTGAGTGGCCAATGTATCTCATAAATGTCGATTGGGAAAAAAGATGTTCATGCCTAAATAGTGAATCAAACTCCGGAGATGTATCGTGTCCTCATTGCTTAGGCATAGGATACAAGATATCAATCAGAAAAGTATTAGCAGTTAAACAGCCATATAAAGCAGGTAAGTCATCAGGTGGAGATCCGTCAAGTATAAAGCTTGTGGTATCAAGATATTACATGGATGCAAAATATGGTAAACCAGCAACAGGCGATCTCATTATACATGAAAAAGAAATAGACGTTGTTAAATTTTCAAGATTATGGAGGACTGATTCCAGCGATAGACAATATTATGAAATGCAAGCTGTTTCAAAAAAATACAATAATAATACGTTATTGAAAAACTTTTATAAGATTATAAATAAAAAATGACGCGCCACGTGGCGCGTCA
>NFZD01001929.1_pt1 | contig 31519 bp, 48 predicted proteins | sample 1095381 | NCBI WGS metagenome assembly NFZD01 (sample SAMN03609891, study PRJNA323583) | gut metagenome | isolation source: feces | host: Rattus norvegicus | place: Denmark: Riget | collected 2013 | reverse complement strand
TAAGATTTCAATTGCAGATAGTGAATCTTTGCACGCAAACAATGGTAAGCAATTCATCAGTATTCCTCCCTCTTGTAATTTATCTAAATTGTCAAACAAAGCACATGTGTAGTTACACAATTTCTCTGTCATTGATGTGAATCATTTGTAGTACCCTCTCCTTCTATTCTGTAATGAACTTCCGTCTTTACATTAACCATGAGTAGATTCCTCCTATGTATTGTTTTTGTTTAAATGCTATCACATCCAGCATACTCAACAGAATTCCCTAATATCTTGTCAGGATGTTCTGAATACGCATCTTTCGCTTCCCATAAATCTGCTTTATAGTCAAATGATTCTTGACATACGTATTGCCACTTACCTTGCAAACAAGTTGTTTTGATATATCCAGTACTCGTACAATGCTTGCAGCCTTTGCACCAACGCATGTGATATCCCTCCAATATTGTTTAATTTATACATAGTATAACGATTCTCATTATTCAGAATCTAACATATATTGAAAATTAGCTACACATCTATTACATGTGTGACCATAATAATATTTCTCTTCATCTGTGAGTACTGTGCCACACGCTGAACATCTAGATGTATCATTTCTATATATGTAAGCTCTTATTTTGTAGAATACTGCAAGTAAGTATTTCATTTTTACTCTCCCTATAATTCAGATTGTAGTTTGCGTAAGAATGACATTATATGTCTCTTATATGTAGAAGTAACTTGTGTGCAATTAGATGAAGAGTATACCTCAATATCAACTAGGTTGTCTGCTACAGTCTTCATAGATGCACCGATGGTGAGTTTGATATCCGGACAATCGATATCTTCATATTTCATTTCTGCATATCTATTACCTCCCTCAGTTTCCCAAGAAGCATCTACACTCTTCCAACGTGATGGACGAAAGCGTATAGCATAGTCCTTTAGCTTAGTAAACATATCAATCTGTTCGCTTTCCACCAAACGAAGTTCATGCAGTGTAGCTTTAAATTCTGTAGTTATGTTATTCTTCATTTGTATATCCTCCAATATCAATAGTATTATGCATACTTTAACGGTCATGATGTAAATCTTTTGTTGAAATTTTGTCTAATACAGACAATTTTAATACGATTCGGTGTTCAGTGTGGATTGAGACCCGGTCTGAACACACATTTCCATTAAAATTGTGGAAATATTTTCTAAAATAGACAAAATTTAACAGCCAAAATACTCAGATTTCTGTGCATTAACTACATGTCAAGACATTACCAGAGTTGTGATGAAAATTTTACCTGTAAATATATGTTAAATTTTGTCTATTATAGAAAATATTTAAATGATTTAGTTCAAAATGTGTGTTCACACCGGGTCTCAATCCACACTAATCTGTAATTCGTTTTAAAATTGTCTAAATCAGACAAAATTCAAATAGAATTGCACATAGAAATAGCCGGCAGCATGATTTGTTTAAAGGAGTTACTACCGGCTACTTCGGGATACGATTGGAATTTATGACACCATTGTGAACTTACATAGAACTATAGTTGAAGATAAGCATAAGCAAGAAAAGAAACATATCAACTAAGTAATTTCTATATTTAATGTTCATTATGTGTACACTTTATATAACGATGCAGGTTATTTAAGTCTTGTTTATAAGCCCAAGTGCTAGTCCACTTAGTGTATCTGGTAAAGATGAGCCAGCCTTCTCTGTCGCTTTGTTGTTCTGTTGCATGATAGCGTTTACAACTAACAAGATTTGAGATAAGATAGCATTTGTTTGAACTGTAGGGTCAAGTAAGTCTACTGTGTTCTTTGTGAGTGCTTCTGCAAGTGCATATACAGCGTCTTGTGATTTTCCTTTTTCTGCCTGTTGTATCTTGGATACAGATGAATGGTCATAGGATGCAGAATACTGTTTATGCTTTATGAAGTAATCTACCCATGAAGTGTAGAATTCACTGTGTTTTGCATATATGTCTTCTAACAACTCATTTGTGTAGGTTGTGAGGTCAATAAGTTGTAGTTCGTATGCTTCCATGTTATCCCAGAACAGCTCTTCTCTATTTCTACGTTCAAGTTCTTTTGTTACAGCTTGGTTTGTACGACCTTGGTCAAATCTATTTTTGAGATTTTCCATGTCATATCCTACGTCTTCCACAGCTGCATTCAAATCAGATATACCGAAGTTCCTTGCAGTAGATTGCCAATCTTGGAATGATTTCCCATCTTCAACGAACTTATCCATTGTTTCAATCATCCTGTCAAGTTTACCCTGCACCTTTGAACGTGACGCTTCTTCTGCGTTGTACTGAGATGCATCTCTTCCTGCATATAGATTACCTGTAAGATGCCCACCTTCTAATTGATAGAGAGATGCAGCTGTTGACTTTGCAACTACTCCCCACGCGTATTGCGAATTTGAACCCCCGCCTATCTGATCGCCTTTAGTGTAGTCATTAGTGAGTCTATCGGTCTTATTGAATATTTCTACAAGTGAGTCCATCGGGAACTTCTGACCGTATGTAGTCAGCTTGTAGAAATCTGCAGAGTTTCCATTGCCTACTTTTCCTTTTTGCAATATAGTTGCAATAGCCCCATCTGCCTCTGCACGCTCTTTTGTGTTCTGTACAATTCCCGTAACTGCATTGAATAACCCAAAGGTTAAGAAGTTGAATATGTTATTCAAGCCATTCTGTAAGGATGTTAAAGCCTGCATTGCACTGCCCTGTATGTCTACGGCATAAGTTGAAGCCATCATCGCATTGGCCATCTGTTCATCCCACATATGTTGCTGTATTGTACGAGCTACCTCATTATCAAGTACATATGCGAGACCTTCGTCAATCATGTATTGATTGATTTGAGACATCACCTGTTGTTCTTTTGTTGTAGTTGACTCACCAGACGCAAGTAACTTCATGTTTTCATCTAATGACTTAGATGTTGTATTCATGCTATTTACTGCATTTGAAAGATAATTGAAATCTACTTGTGATAATGCGTCCTGCGATATTCCGAATATATTAGAAAGTCCTTCAGCCACTTCCATGTATGCTGTATCGGACATTTTCTGCATTTTCCCTAAGTTGTTGAAAAGTTCTGCAAATATTGCTTGTGGGTCTTTTGCAATCGCTTGTAAGAATTCCGTGTTTGATGCATTGATACCTGCAAGTGAACGAAGCGCAACAAGCTGTGAGCTGTTGCCACCAACAGCTGCATCATATACTGCGTCAATAAGTGATGATGAAAGGCTTGGGGCTACAGCTCCTACAAGAGCTCCCACAGATGTAAGTACTCCAGAGATGCCAGGTAAGTTATCACTATGTGCTGCGTTTGCTATCTTAACGGATTTTTCAAATATATCAGATGCATTCTGCAGTCCTGTTGAGAACCCACCAGATATCTGACGACTTGCGTATAACACGTTACTTGCAAAAGCTTCCATCTGTGCATTTGCAATAGCGATAGCTTCTGCTTGAGATTTACCTTGTTGTATCTGCTGAGCTGCAACTGCTGCATAGTTAGATGCATAACTGAACCAATCTTGAGTAGGAACAGCTGCACCTAGTTTTGTTGCAAGATATGCGAATTCTTCTGCAACCTGCCCAGATAATCCACCTTCAAGTACTTTTTCTAAGTTACTTGTGATATCTGCTGAACTTACAACTGCAGATAGCCCTTCACTACGAAGTCTTCCTGCGTAGTTGCCAATCAGACTATTAAGTTCATCTTTGTTATATCCTTGAGTCTGATTGATAGTTCGTATGCTGTTGTCCCATGCGTCATATAGTTTTTGTGCAGCTTCTTTGAGAATATTGAACGGTTCTTGTACCAGAAGTTCAGCGTCTTTCTTCATACGTTCAATTGCTGCATCTGTTTGAGCGGAACGCTTTGCGTTATTAGTATTGTTCACTTTAGAGACTGCGTCCATTGCGTGTCCCCAAGCTTCTTTGAAGTCTTTTGTCAAGTATTCCCCTGCAGCTTTTAGCCTATCTATCAATATATCTTGTGCAAAGTCTAAAGCTGTTAATCCTGCAATTACAGGTCCAATGACCGGAATGAATTTACCTAATCCTTTAGCTACATTCGGAGCTACTTTGCCAAGTGCAGATAGACCCATCTTAGCGATGTCGTCACCAGAGTTTTTAACAGCCTTTTCTGCGAATTCTTCTCCCGCTTCTTTCTTAGCCTTGTCTCCTAATGTCTCTGCAGCTTCCTTTGTAAGGTCTGATTTGTCCGGACCCTTCTTTCTGTTCACAATGTCTTTCATAGATTCTACAAAAGAACCTGTAGAAGATGTAGATTCATTCCAACTGTTTCTAATTTCAGATTGACTTGTATCTGAACCAATTAACTGTTCGATAGACGCAGTTGTGATTGCAATCTCTACAAGTGTGTCAATGATACTATCTATAGAAGATAATAGCACATCTGTGTTAGCTTGTCTGTCGAATTGTTGTTTTGCAATGTCTTCTTTTTGAGAAGGTGTTCCAGGTATAGTCCCTCTTTGAACACCACGTCTGTCCTCTTCTCGTTTTTGTTGTCTCTTGACTCTGTCAGCTTGCCATGGAGCGTCTTTTCCGTTATGTTCAGCTTTGTATGCTGCATTTGCGTTATCAAGTTCCTCGTTGAGAGCTTTCTTCAAGCTATTTACAGAATCCTGTGCGAAGCTTCCAATGTCTTTGAAGATGTTAAGGTGTTTCATTGCAGCTTGATTTTGAGCTACTGTGTTAGCTGCTAGTTTTCCAAATGCACTTGGAATGTCCTGTAAGTCCATTCCGATTGAATCTGCGATATCTTCAAATGATGTTCGTAATGAATTTTTGAAGTCAGACCCTAAGATAGCCTCCATGAGAGTACTTTCAAAAGTATCTACAAAACTTCTAGACTTTTTCCTATCACCTCGACCGCTTCTGTCCCTATCATACTTGAAGTCATCTCGTCTCGGTTTATCTGTGTTCCATGATGCATTAGAAGTGTTCTTAGCATTTGAAAGTAACTCTTTTAATGTTTCATCAATAGAACGAAGGTATTGGAGTTCATCGGACTTAGATGAATCAAAGTGTATGTTTTGCTGAGTTTGTTTGTTTGATTCGTTTCCGGTAGATTTTCCTACTGGGTCAAATTCTGGCATCTAAGTCTACACCTCCTATCTATTCACACATAATTTTGCTAAATAATTCAGTAAATTTATTAAAGGATATTACAGTTGAAAATTTCTGAATATATAAATATAAGAGGTACAAACTGTACCTCTCTAATGTTAATTCCGCTTTCTTGTTCTAGAATTTTTATCTAATGCAGCTTTTCGTTCATCCATCTCTTTCATGAAGGATTTCACATATTTATTGCGAATGAATATAGGCTGTTCCATTATCCATTCAGCTGACACTGCACCTTCAGATGCACGTGCTATAAATAATGTTTCATCAATTATGTTTTCGTACAGTATCTGCCTTACCTCTAGCTGTGTTCTCGGCTTCCCGTTTACGTTTATCAGCTTTCCAGGTTCGTAAGTCGCCCATGGTTGGACGAAAGTAGCGGTCATCGACAGGTGCGATGAATACAGCCTCCTTACTTCCGCATGTATTGCAGATACAATTTCCACCAGCTCTTAGACCGTAGTTGGTAAGCTGTTTGCTCATCTCTTTTAAGATAACATAATCAGCCGCTGATAATTCTTTCAATATTTTAAGACGAACTTCTACTGGGTTAAGATGCACATCTGTTCCCATAGATTTGATACTGTAGCATAATCGTGCCAACCGTCTATCGATTTTCTTGTCTTGTTTGTCCTCAAACTGAGGGTCTTTCATTGCGTTCAAAGCTTCGCGAATAGTAAGCATTTTGAACTTAACGTCTCCTTGATAGTCGATGAATTCATCTCTCTTAATCGTAAACTCTCCATTGAAATCTGGTGGAAGCGAAATACAATCAACTCCTTGAAGATTCACCTGAAACTCTCCATATTTAGCTCCGCACTTTGGGCATCTGATAACATTAGTTGTGTAATATGGCCCATAGTTGATAATTCTCAAGCATCTTAAAATCCACTGATAGTCGATTTCTAGCAGAGTGTTGAAATTGATTTTTTCTTCTACAGCTTTCGGGAGTATGCTTGCAAGCATTGTTTCGTCAAAGTCTTCTGCTGAAACATATTCAAGCTCTGAAGCTGTTGGAATAGATGTAAGTGTTAATGTTTTAGGGATACCTACATCTTTGTAGTAATCTCCGCCGAGTAACTCGATTTTTTCTGAAATAGCCATTTCGAATATCCTCCTATTTGTATGATGTATTGCTAATTGTATGTTTATCCTACTTATCCAAGGTGGAATTGCTAGATAAACTTAGTTCGTGTTGAATCAACTCATCCGTAAATATACCCATATCTAATGGAGCGTCAAAGGCAATCAACGCTCTTGCACATCGAAGCTCCATCTCTTCAGCATGATATGCGTGTGCTGTAGATTGACAATACACAAGCTGGTCATGCACAAGTTGTCTATGGACTGTTCCATCTCTCATCATACTGGAATCACCCTTTCAAATGTTTTGCCTTTCACAGGCTTACTCATGTAAACACTCCCCAATACCGATTCATACCGGATATTACACATTCTAGATGCCTCGGCCATAGATTTATACACCTCACCTGTTTCAATGCATCTCACAGGCTGTTTACCGCCTACAAGTCGGTTTTCCTCTTTTCGTCGGTTTGCAGCCCTTCTGCAGTTTTCCTGATGACTCACCCATTCGAGATTGTCTACTGAATTATTTAAGATATCACTATCTTTGTGATCCACATCCGATAAGTTTTCAGGATTTGGTAAAAATGCTTTCGCTACACATCTGTGAACACTTGTCCAAGTAGGCTCAACATCGTCTTTTAGTGTCACTGCATAATATCCATCCGTTGTAAGTTTCTTTTTGATAGGTTTATATGTACCATCTTCCAATCGTTCACGTATGTTTCCTAAACTACTTGCTTCATAATGTCGTTGGTAATTAGGTATTCTTTTCCAAGTTTCTGTCATATTAGACACCTCGTTTCTGAAGGTCTTCAGATTTAGGAAACCTTGCACCGGAACATAACTTAGACAGAATCCTTTGATTCTCCTGTCTTTCATGTATTGTCTGCACAAGCAAACAATTTGGTTCTACAATTTCCAAATAGTTAAATTCATGTTTAATTGCATCTGTGAACTTGTCTACTAATCTGTTTGGAATAGATACTGTACCTAGAAGCAATTCACTATGTTTGTTATTCTCTAAAAATTGTAGAACTTTCAGCCGCCTTTGAAACTCAGGATTAGCTCTGAGTAATTTGTTGAGCATAATAGCCTTGCCATTAGCATCCTTAGTATCATAGAGCTCAATGTATGTTCTAAATAACCGTTTCTTGCTTATAGCATAAATAAGCGGAGAGTCTAGCAATACTATATCAATTATGTACTCTTTCGGTGATTTCTTCATTATTATGTCTCCTTATTCTGTTCTTCTATTTTATCCCTATTATCAGCTGAATAATTCAGCAATGTATACTCTTCTATATTTCTCTCAATCATTTCGAATTGATGATAGATTCGTTGAAGTGTTTTGATATTTATTTCACGTCATTCATCCGCAGAACTATTTCGTATTAAGAATCTATATTTTTTGAGGAGTTTATCCCTATTGATGGATTCAAATAGACTACAAACAGATAGATATGCGTTATCAAAATCCATTGTACTGTCAGTAGCGACATATGTTTTCCCGATTGTGTGACGTATACAGAATTGATACCCAAATCCAATTCTGTATTTAAAATGTTTAATATATACATCCTTCAATTTTACATAATCGTATATTCCTATATTTTGCAAAAGAGTTACCTCCTTATGATATTTGTATTTTATAACGGTTTACAGTTGCTAAGAAACATAAAAAGAAGGCTTTGTAGCCTTCTTTCATATCTATTTCAACTTGCATCGGATTACAGATGTTTGTTTGATGCCATTTCGTTCTACGTGCTCTTTAACTGTACACTTCATTATCTTACCTTCCCAAGTTCCAATATCTTCAATTTGTCTGCTAGACCACCATATAATCTCATTACCTAACACATCATGAAATTTGTACAGAAATGATGTACCGAATCTGCTGTCAAAACTTGTGATGTATTCAGCATCTCTGATTTCCACCTCTATCTTGTCTCCTTTATTTCCAATATGAATAGAAGTGGAATTTTCTGCAAGTTCTTTCTGTCTTTTCTCTTTCTCTAGTCTTAATTTATATTTGTTCCAAGTGTTCACACCTGCTGCAATAATTCCAAAATCCGGTTCTGACACATATTCTGTGAGAAAGATTCGTCGGAGTGTAGTTTCGAAGTCCGTTTGAAATTCGAACCTCTTTCTAAGATGGTCAATACAATCATTAGTATCATCAAGTTTGTAATTTACGTCTTGAAGAGTATTTGCAAGGTCCGCATATTGAGATTTGAGCTTATTAATATATCCTAATTGTTCGGAAGTTGCACTACCACGTCGATACGCTAGCACATCTAGTATCTCATCTGCAGTAGCTACTGGGTTGTACCCATCTTGGACACTTGAACGAGATTTGAATCCCGTCAAATCTATCAAAGCTTGTGCACAGCTTACAATATCTTCAATAGGAAATAGTGGCATATATGTTCCGCCATAATTTCTAATTCTATCTTCATAATCTGAAAGCTCATCTACATGGTCAAATAATGTAGAGTACATTGCAGCTTGAGCTGCCGATAATCCTCCTGTATAGAGCTTCAAGCACTCTAATCCTAGCTGCTTAAATTCACCAGTCTCAGTATTTCGAACCCATGCAGTATGTTTCCTGCGTCTGTTTGTGTTGCAATGTTCGCAAGTCAGTGGTTCATGATGAAATTTAGAAATCATATCCATCAACGGATAATCTTCATTTGTAGATGAGAGCAATCTAACTCTATTCGTATCGTTTCCTGCATTGTCTGTAAGTGCTACAAGTTCCCACCCGTCAATTTTAATACAACCTTCTACTTCTACTACGTAGAATCTGTAGGTACTAGTTTCGCCTTCAATGTCTAACTCCTGGTAAATCGTGTCCAGGATATTAAATTTGACGGAACCACCGTGTTTTTCAGATAATTTCTGATATCTTTTGATAACTTTCTCGATTGCCTCTAAGTCGTTTTCCCAGATATGTGTAATCATTTGTATTCCTCCTTTATTTTGAAAGACGTTCGATTAAATCTTCTACTTCTTCGTATTTAGAAATCAATTCATCAAGTTCCTGGATAGAAACATGTCGACGTGTTCTATGTTCATCGTCGTTTTCAGTTTCGATAATTCCACTGCTGTAGAAATTGAGATGATAGTTGAAGGTAGTTCTAATCCTTTCTGCAAAATCTCTTACTTTCTGCTTTTTTAACCTCATATTCATCATGCTCTTTGAAATAGTGCACTTCTTTAGTCTTAAGCTCTTTCAGCAGTGTAAGAAATAATTCATCTAGAATTTCCGGAAATGTGCAGAAGGATGACCGCTTATCTACGTGATGAAAATCGTCTGAAATAGATACATTGGTCAATCCGTTATGTCGAATCTTTCCAGCATGTGCTGTAATGATGCTACCATTATCTAAAATATAATCTGAGTCGTTTCGCTTAATCCAAGCAATCAAGGAATTTGTGTTTGGAACTAAGTCACCAAATGGTGTTTTCCTAAGTTTGATTTTACCAGCAGATAAATCTTGGTCATATTTGTTCTTAAGTGCAAATAGCTTTGTAGCATATCCATCTTCGAGTGTATCAATTAATTCTACTTTGTCTTTGTCTAAAGTAGATACCGTATATCGTATCATCTCGCTTATTGATGAATCCTTCAACTCTAAATTTTCGATGTTGTATGTTAACATATGTGAAATCCTCCTTATAGTTTTATAAATGATAATTTATCTAGAATGGGAGTACTCCAGCTGCTACTAATCTGTTTTGAATTTCGTACTGCATGGATTCATATTCTTGAGCAGTCTTTCCGTAAGTTGCAGCTAGCTTATTGTATAATCTATCCCAATCAGCTTCAAATGCAGAACTAATTTCAGAAGTACCAAATCCACAACCAAGTTCTAACTCTGCTTGTTCTTGCTGATATAACTTATCTATTTCTTTATAGATTTCTTTTCTTTCTCGTGTCATGTATAGTTTCCTCCTATGTACATATGATATAACGATATTTCTTATTGTATTTATTATATGATAAAGCGGTTCAGAAGTCAACTATCTGAACCGCTCTTAATAATTTCGTAATATTTGTTTCTGAATCTATCTATTATGAATAATAACTACTCTTTCAAGAACATCTTCATTGTCCCACTGGCATCTGAACGAACCTTCGAGGGTAGAAAGTGTAATGTGCTTTGTTCCAATGTTTTGTACTACTCCACGTCTATATTGACCACCTTTGAGATAAATGACAACCTCATCTCCTCTCCTTACTGCAAATCGTCTTCCGTTTTTGTCTTCCATCGTCAGGTAATATTCACTCCTAAGTTGGATATCGTGTCGGTAGTTCCGTTCGTACCCTTTCATTTATTTCACCTCTATTCCTTGTGAGCTACATGTGACACATTCAAAGAAATGGCCAGTTTTATCAGCTTTCTGAAGACGTTTTGCAAGACTTTCTGCAGTTGTCTTTTTTGGGTAAGCATACCACTTAGAAACTAATTTAGCATTTTTTGTAAGCTCTGAATGACTCTGTAAATGATATCTACAAGTTTCTCCTTTATCATTGAATTCTCTAACAATATAATATTCTGACACTATAATGTACCTCCTACGTATTTTTTGACTGCTTGAATGAGTGTATCTTTCAGCATGATAAGTTGGTGACCTCGCAAAATTCTGTCTGTCCGAATTCCTTCTCCACTAAGATAGATTCCCTTATCTTCAACTGAGTATTTCTCAAAAACTATAACAAGTTCGCTTCGACCTACCTTCAGCTTAAGTACATTAGAGTTTGAATTATCCTCTACCATAATATCCTCCTATATAACACTGACGATTGTTACGCCATACATGTTTTATTGACTCTTCAGTTCGTTCAAACCTTTCTGAAATTTCATTAAATGATTTCCCTTGCTGCCGCATGTGAACTATCAACGCTTTCTCGTGCTCTGTAAAACGCTTTCTAGCTCTACCATATTTATATTTCTGAATGCATTTTGATACCCATGAAGGTTGTGGTAATATGGAATACAGTTCATACTGACTCCAAGGTATAAGCTCTGAGTGAGTTTTTGCCCAATGCCAAAATTTATTTCCTTCTACAAAACGTCTAGTCATGTGACCATAATCCTTAACATAAGACAGTGGCATATCAAATTTCTCTGCCCACCGTAATGGTACAGAATAATCTACGTTGAAAGCTTTAGCGATTTGTTTTACGCATAACTCGTCTGAATATTTATTCAGACCTAATCTTGCAGCTTTCTGTTTTACCGAATATTCTGAACGATTTAATCGTTTTGCTGTCGTCTTTATAGGTTGATGCACATACCTACTTAGTAGATATTCTTCTTCATCCTCTGTCCATGCTCTTCTCATATATACATTCCTTCTTTGTAAGATTTTCTTCTAGTTATTTTAAACATTTTGAAAACTGTTTAATAAGTGATTCCTTGATACTTGCGCATATTCTACAGTGAGACACAAAATACAGATGTAATTTGATAGATATTCTCTAGGAGCTGACTGCATCTCTCCAGTATTTCCATCTAACTTTCGGAGAATACTTTGTCATACATCTATATTTTTCATTTTTATCTTGCCTCCTGACTACTATATTATATATAACGGTCTCCTTAAAAATTCTAAAAATCGTTATTATTCATATAGAAATACTTTAGGAGGATATTCATATGATATTAGATAACAAAGAGTTCAATATTTATGATGTAGAAATACATGATTGTAGAAGTAACAGAATACACATGAAAACATTCTATGCTATCTGACTGCAAGATTTGAATCGACAGATTCTAAATTACGTAAAAGAAGGCGATATATAGGCTCGAGTGATACATCGACTTACAGACTACAATATGAAGTACAAGGAAGGAGAGTTATATTCATGGATATTCAGAATAACAAACAAGTAATTGTAGAATTTTATGCAGAGGATATCAGTAATAGATACAAGCATGTTTCAAGATGTTTACAAAAATGTTACAAACAAGAAGATTTAGAAGAATTAGAAAACTTCATTGAAGAATGTTGTAAGATATGTAGAGACACATTTCACTGTAATTTGATTCAAGTAGGGAGTTGCGAAGACACACTTGTTATCAAGCCACTGGAACGTGATGGAACAGATAACTCAGTCCGCGACATTGTATTGAAAGTCAAATGTGCAAAATCACCTCCATACAAATATGGGCTAAGAAACAATATGAATTACTATATAGGTACAAAAGATATGAATAAGATACTACCAGTAATCCGTCAAGAATTGAAAGAGGTGATTGAATGCTAACAGACTATATGCGAGTGAAAGGTGTTGTAAATGGTACCAACGGAGTCCAGGTATCAGGTTGGTACATGAAAATTCCAAAAATTGACAGATATGTAGATATAATTGTAACAGGTTCGACACTGGTAGATGGACTACAATGCGAAAATGGAGACAATGTAAGAACAATTCGATACCAAGAAGTTTTCCCTGCTACGATACGAAGATATGTAGGAATAAAAGACATCGAAGGTACACAGTTAGTTGAACGAGATTTACTACAATCAAAACTAACTAAAGAGTTATTCAGAGTTGAATTCAAACTAGATGGTGAAATTATACTTGTTCTGCTAAGTCAAGACGCATGTATTTCACATGATATTCAAGAATTTGTAGATAAGTATCAGCTAAAATTTCACTCAGACGCATATTCTAATTAAAAATAAAAAGAGGCATTGTATATAAGACTACTATACAATGCCTCCCACAATATTACCGCATTCACATCTACATGTGTACGTAATCTGACCACATGTGTCTCTTCCACTTTCCGATAACACAGTTAGTCGATTAAATTTCTTTTCAATCATTTCAATTTTTGCAGGCGTTCAGAACCTCCTATAGTTACTCGTCGATAGTATGTTGTAACGATTGCAACATTTCTTTTCCTTCTGAATTACTCAGTTTGAGAATGTATTCATGATTAGAACCGAAGTGGCTTTTGTTCTCAATCTTCTCTACTATGAACTTTTCCCATCCTTCGTCTACAACTTTGCAAACCATGATATATTCAGATGCATTTGGAGCATTTCTAATTGCATACAGTAACCAATCGCACTGTGTCAAATTTTTTGCACGCTCATCGAATGCTTCGAAATTATAATCTTCGAAACATCTTCCAGTCTTTGGGTCTGAATATGGGGGACATATAAATACCGAACATGGTTTGCTATAATAAAATGTTCTACCATCATGAAATTGAATAGAGTCCCTTCCTTGAGAATGATGCCAATCAACAAGTTCTTTATTAAAATCGCACCCTACATAAAATCTTTTGCATTCCATAGCAGCGTCATATCTAGCTCCCCATCCTGCAGCTAAATCATATATTGTCATAGATGTGCAATAATCTTTGATAATATGCTTCGCTCTAGACTTAGGAAACCATGAAGGCTGTTTACATGTTCGTGTGACATTGAGAGCTTTCAAAATAGATTTATTATCAATAAATCCTCCAGAATATAAAATTCTATTCTTAATCATATCCCATCGTATTTTCTTGTCATAAAACGCTTCATGTGAACTTTTCTGGCCATCAACTTTTACGTTATAGAAACATTTAGGTCTATCTTCTCTATAAGGGAACGACGGAAAATCTTTAAACAGTTCAATGTCAACACCGATAAGCGGCTCAGGACACTTGTGAAGATATTTGAGACCGTTAGACTCAGTACTATCAGACTTACCAAATACCTTAGAACCTAAATCATCTGTAACAACAATGACATTATGTTTCTTGTATACATCGAGTTTAGCGCTCATTGGTATATCCGAAGTACAATCCATAACACCAGTCATTAGATGTCCGCCCTTGCACTCAATTAGCATTCCATCTATCTTAAAGTCAATCAAAGTCTGTCTATGTTTACCTTCATATTCATACTCAAGTATGGTTGACTGATATTCAAAAGGTAAACCTACGTCTAAACAGAAATCATAAACAATCTGTTCATATGAACTTTCTGTCTGTGTCCCATCTTTTGTAATAAATGTACCTTTAGCTTTACCTACTCGTGACCTCACCTCTTTAGATATTCCAGGATTTTCAAACCCAAATCGTTCTTTCATGTTCTTTTTAAACTCCTCACTTTGAAACACACAATCACAATTGTATCTCTCCTGCATAGTACGTCTCCTAGCTGCCTTAGCTCGTTCTTTAACTTCAGGAATCTGACTAGCTGAATCTACTCCATATCTCTCTTGAATAGTCTGTCTTGCTTTTTCAACTACTTCAGGATTTTTGAATACTTCGTTGCAACCATGTTGTTCTCTAAATTCTTTGTTAGCAAATACATGGTATGTGCCATAATGTTTTTGAAATGTAGCTTCTACCTTTCGTCGAACTGCAGCAGATTTCTGCGTATCTGATAGTTTCTTCCTAACTTCAGGACGCTGAACTGCATAGTCTACTCCGTATAATTCTCTACAAGTTTTCTTATATCGCGCTATAGCAAGTCTCCCGGATTCTCTTTTCTTATTCCGGACTTCAGGTATTTGCGAAACATACTCTACACCATATTTCCTCATATTATTCTGTTTTTTTCAACTCTTGCCTGCATGCTTTACTACATGTAAGAGGTTTATCATTAGGTGAACATGTGTATTCAAATACTTTTCCGCATATCACACAAGTTTGATAATGTGGCCCTCTGCAAAAACGATTTCTAGAACTTTTAGCTTCAAATTCTTTTCCGCATTCATCACATATCTTAATCATGTTATCACCTCACACATAATATAACGGTCATAAAGATTAAGACTTAGTTACTGTTAGTATACAAAGAAAATGACTCCTTCCAGGATAGAAAGGAGCCTAAATTCTAAATTCTCAGAGAAAATTTACTGCAAATCAGCTTGACTCATGTACATTGCTCGAGAAATAACCAAAGTTGTAGAAACTTTGACGATTTCTCCTCCCGTCTGGTCCATGTTTCCGTTTTTCAGACCGGCAATCCATGTTCCTGGACATTTGATAACATCACGAACATTACCCTGTCCATCATACTTTATGAAGTAAACTTGCCTCATATATTCGGAAGGTAATCCCATCCGTTCTGTATTCGGGTTGTAGACTTGCTTACGCCATTCTCTCAATGACTCAAGTACGTTTGGAGTACAGTAACAGTTAAGTGTCCACTCCACATCTGCAAATGTTACTTTGCTCGGGAATTTGATAACACCATTTCCGTAGTGTACTGTTATGATATCTTGTTCTTCTGAAATTTCTCCGATGGAGTCTGTTGACAGAGTCAGTAAGTCACTGTATTCTGTTGGGCTAGACCCATCCATGTTGTAGACTCTAATTTCAAAGTTGTTTGTAGTGAGCGGGGTATAGTTGTCGATACCCAGCATGTGCCGCCAGTTCAAGGGGTTCGCAAGACCTCTCCGTGGATAGTTTTACCACTGCCTACGCATTTCTCGTAGTGTTCAGACTATATCATGCTCTTTATTGAAAGAGCTGGACCGCTTCGATTTAAAGGGTTCTCACCTGCGTCTTGTATCATGATATTGATACTGCTTACGCCCTACTCCAATTGACGATTTTCACGTCCCGTATAGGGGATAGTCGTTGGACGTTGTCCTCATCAGACCTTCGCTGCTGACCCTGGATTAAAAATAGTCCTTAGGACCGGTCACCAATCCGGCTTTTATTTCACCATAGACCATAACTAGAATTCTTTCTGACTTTCGTCTGCAATTCACGCCTGAGCATATCTCATCTCTACGTTGTAGCTTCTAGTTCATTACCAGTTCCCAGAAACTCTGTTTCAATACGATAAAACAAAGTGTTCAATTCAATCCAATTTGACACACATCACTGTGTGAAAGAACCATGTTACTAATTCGTTCCAAGATAAAGTGGTGAAAACATGTAGTACCTCCTTTTTAGGTATAAAAATTTCTTACACATATTATAAGATTTTGCTTGATTTTTCAATAATTATTTCATATAAATATATAGTACAAATAATATTGAAATAATAAACTATAAGGAGTGATAATATGCCAACAGGTAAACCGACAAAGATGAAGCCATGTGCTATCTGTGGAGAAATGTTCCTTCCAGAAAAACCATCCAGCAGAATTTGCAATAAAGACCACTATGTAAATTGCGAAATATGTGGAAAACCATTTATATGGAATTCAAGACAGAAACCTGCCCCATGCTCTAAAGAATGCAGAAAAGAGCTTACACGCAGAAAAAACATAGAGAAGTATGGTGTAGAACATCCTATGCAGTGTAAACAGGTGCAGGATAATCATAAGAAAGCGATGATGGATAAATACGGAGTAGAATCTCCTTTACAATCAGAAGAAATACGAGATAGGGTTAAAGCTACTAATCAGTCTAAATTTGGGACAGATTGGGCCTTAGAGAGTAGAGAAATCAAAAAGAAATCTGAACAAACTATGGTTGAGCGATATGGTGGGAAGACTACATTCGAAAGTGAGGTGTTGAGAATTAGACAAGAAAGTACCATGATTGAAAGATATGGTTCATCTAGCCCTTCCGAATGTGAAGAAATAAATGAAAAACGTAGAAAAACTTTGATAGAACGATACGGATACGGAGTAGACAATCCTATGAAATATTCAGAATTCAAAGAGAGGATGATACAAACAAGGGCACCGCTTTTACAGGAAATATATGAAAAAGGTGTTCGAACTTTCATAGAGAAATATGGAGTTACAAACGCTATGTACATACCTCAAGTGAAAGAAAAAATGGAATCTACATTTCAATCTAAATATGGTGTTAGTAATCCTTTGAAATGTGAGGAGGTAAAACAAAAATTACAACATACTAATATGGAAAGATATGATGTACCTTGGTTCTGCATGGCACAAAAATGTAGAGAAGCTGGGTCACCTATATCTTCGCACAACAGAGCTGTGCAGCAAAGATTACTAGATATGGGTGTGTACGCTACGTTAGAGCTTAGGATAGAAAATCGTTCCTATGACATCTGCATTCCAGACCAACATGTGTTGATTGAGATTGACCCAACGTATACTCATAATTCATTTGGAAATCATTGGGATGAAAATGGGCTTGATAAGTATTATCATAGAGATAGGAGTGAGCTTGCTGAGAAGCATGGTTATAGATGTATTCATGTGTTTGACTGGGATGATATTGATAAGATACTAGAGTCTTTGAGACCAAAAAAGAATCTATATGCTAGAAAGTGTTCTATTTACAAAATTAAGAATGATGTATGTGATGAATTTTTGTCTAAGTATCATTTTCAAGGAACATGTAGAGGTCAGTTACTTTGTTTAGGTCTCGTTTATAATGATGAGCTAGTTCAAGTCATGACATTTGGAAAACCTAGGTACTCCAGGAAACATGATGTAGAGTTACTGAGATTGTGTACAAAACCTGAATACAGAGTAGTCGGAGGTGCGTCAAAACTGTTCAAATTTGCGACTGACTATTATGGGTTGCACAACATTATTTCATATTGTGATAGGTCTAAGTTTTCTGGAAAAGTTTATGAAAATTTAGGCATGACACTTCTCCGAAAAACTCCACCACAAGAAGTGTGGTCAAGAGGCTACGATAAAATCACAGCTAACTTACTTAGACAACGTGGATTTGACCAATTGTTCCATACTAATTATGGAAAGGGTACTAGCAACGAGGAACTTATGCTTAATCATGGTTGGTTACCTGTGTATGATTGTGGACAGCTTGTCTATGAATATCTAACATAAATTCTCTATCATTCACAAACATATCATCCGCACAGTATGCCCTGGATATTTTCCAAATCATCCGGACTAAGGTTAGTACAAGTGTTAGATTCTTTTACGTATAACATATTGTTCCTCCTGACTATATGATATTCATCATACGTTAGGTTCAATTTTTCATATCTAATTATGACTACCAATAACAATCCACATAGCGTATCCATTCTTCACGTTGACGTCACATAGTAGTTGAATTTGTGACGCATCTATGACTCCCATAGTACATAGCGGCTTACCTGAAGGATATTGTGCAGCTACGTTTCCGTACAAGGGTTTCAAAAATTTGTAGCTTGTGAGGTCAATTATCGTATGATACCCTCCGGAATTTGAATGTGATGTAAATGAATTAAATGGAAATACTCCATACACAATCCACAAACTTCCTGCAGTAATTACACCATTACGAGTAGATGTCAGAGACGTATAAGATAATTTTGAATTCTTAAGTGAAGCTATATCGGTTTTCATTGAGTTAATTGTAGATGTAAAATCTTTATCTAGTAGTGTAGTACCTGACGACTGTTTAACATAAATCATTACACAATTCATCTCCTTCATATTATAACTTTTTAATACGTCAGGTTATACAACATATTTGGCATGACTAGTGTGGACTGAATTCTTTGCAATCTTAGCATATATGAGGGTTGTATTCATCTTTTCATGCCCCAGCAGTTCTTTAAGTTCAGAAATATTCATACCTATTTAATTATGCAGAAGTAGCTGTAGTATGTCTTATAAGATGTGGATGTACATTTCTGTTTATCTTCGTCTTAACACATAATTCATGAATAACATCTTCAATACCAGCGTTTGTAAGACCACTGTTCTGAACCATAATCTATATCAAGTCTTTTAGAGCCGGTATCTTCTTTTATAAATAACAGTGTTCTCACTCCTATAAAAATAATCTGTATTATATCTATGATGAGATAAATTAGGCCGAACAATGTAATTTAAATCAAGCTGCAAGATAAACTGAATATATGAGAATAGTTTCCTGACCTGGTTCAAAATTATGGCAGATTTAATTATACCTGTATCATGATAGATGTAAAAGCTGCAGTTTATAGTATATATACCTACATATGGTCTGAAAAATTCGGAGATTCGTACAAGTTCTGTTTCCCAACGAACTATAGAAATTATAAGAGTTAAGTCAACTCGGAGTGTAACATACCTATTCCTCTTATACACATCTCCAACAGTTAAAGTTCCAACATTTGATGACAATGGTGCAGACACAATGTTGGTTTGTTCAGATAATAAATCGCATCTTGATTTTGTTTTTACATATAGCATATTTGTTGTATCCTTCCCGAAATATTGTAATTTGATACAATACGTCAGGTTACAATTAACTATGAATTTCTACAAACATAAGTTATTTGCCCGCTAAAACCAAAATCACCAGTTTGGTTAGGGATTATAATAAGACGCCCATGCTGTCCGTCAAGGTATGCAGGTAAGATGTAGGCAGATTTGTCCCAAAATAAGTATGCGGACGCTCGAAGATTCACGTTATTATGAATACTATCACCAACCCACGCAGGAAGAGGTAAATCTTTCATCAACAAAATTTCTGAACCCTCTGTCATCTTCCTAGGCCTTCCGCAGAAAAATTGTATAGTAACCAACCTACCAATTTGGTAACTATAAATTGTAGTTAGATTATCTAGTACTGTACCTACTTTTACAGGTGTAGTATTAGCTACTAACGATTCAATAATTGAATCATAATCTTTATCTAAATGTTCTATGTTATCAGTACTTTTCAAATACATCATAAAAAGCTCGACCTCCATATTCAAAATACATAAACTTTTATATTTGTAAGTTAGGTCGAGCACATATTTGATATTATACAAGACTAAGCGGTTCGTTTCCACATGTAACATGTTGTATATGGTGGAAGGATTGATTGTGTTGAAGACAACTTGCTATTTGTGTCTGGAGACGTTGAACCTGTATTACCAAATACTCTTGCTCCATACTTAGCTGTATAGCTATTACCTTGCACAGGTGTATTCGCATACACATCGCAGCTATACGATTTCCCGCCTAATCTAGATACACCAATCCAAGTAGCTGTTGCATCAATTGCAGCGTACATAGAATCATTACATTGATGAGAATGAGAATTCACAGTATGTGAATGTGCAATATTAATAGATTTAGAACCACCAGTCTTGTTTACACTTGAAAATTCGGATTGTGATGTATCTACACCTACTAGAGTTCTACCACTACCATAAACTGCCCAAGTCCCTCCAATGAATGTTGCAGGAGATACATTACTTGCAGATATGTAGATAGACCCTATAGGATATATCATATCAAGTATCATGGATTTCAGTCTTTCCGAATCTAACGTAACAGGTTCGCAACTTTCAGATTGTTTAACGTACAACACCCTAAAAACACTCCCTTCATTGTATAACTTATCTACATATGTCAGGTTATGTTTCTCTATATAAGTGATAACCTGACGTAATGTAAATTTAATAGAATGGAGATTAAAAATGATTGTAATTAAACAAGAAGATGGATATGCTGAAATATCCGGATTAGATAGTAAGAAGTTGATAGAAACAATATATCCAGTAGGTTCAATATACTTGTCTGTATCGAATGTTAATCCCAAAGACTTATTCGAGATTGGTGAATGGGTTCCATTTGGGCAAAATAGAACTCTTATAGGAGTTGGTTCGGATTATATACAATCTGAAGAGATTGGAGGAGCTAGTACAGTCAATCTGAATCATACACATACAGTTCCTCCGCATTATCACAGCACTGCAAACCACGCTTTGACTACAAATGAAATACCATCACACAGACATACAATCCACAAAGGGTATTTAGCACAAATATCTGAAGGTATGGGTTACACTGTACCTACATACGACACATATGGGATTGCAAAAGATGCGGGAACAAACTATACAGGGAGAGGTCAACCACATAATCACGGAAATACAGGAACAAAGTTAGAACAGTCTACATCCAACAGCCTCTCGACTGTAAATATACTGAATCCATACGTCACTGTATACATGTTTAAGCGTGTAGCATAAATTACTTGTAGTACCTAACAACGTATATGAATATACTAATTGAAAATGCTGACAGTGTTTTCACGCATTTCGCCGTTCTATATCAGACTTCTGTATCATTTATTTCGCATAAACTTCCTATGTACCAAACGTCGTACGCTGACACAAATCCATACATAGGTGCTGACAATGTAAATAGGTACTTAACCGAATATATGCCAGAATAGTATAAACCACCTGACTGAATTGTAGCAGTAACACTAACTGTAGACTTGCCTAATATTTCAGCCCTGCAAGAATCGTACTTAGTATACGACCATATGCCGGAAACACCTCTCATAGTTACATAATCTACGTTCAATTTAGCTGACAAGTCGTTTACACGCTGTTTCAACACATTGATATCTGAACTGTAATCTGACATTAGTTTATCACATGTAGTACTTTCCTTTACATATAACATATTTCTAACCTCTTTCGATATATTATAATTTTTGAATATACGTCATGTTAAAAATATGCTGTGGTGATTTATGATACTTGACCTACTACAGCTACATTCAACCAAGTTGTTCTATAAGTATCCTTCCCATATTGAATAATGTACCTATCTACAGATTGATTACTTGTATTCAGAGTAAGGCATGTTGCCTACACAACTTTCGAATTTTGAATATTAAACTGACAACCATATAACTTGAATGCATACATGTCACTAGGAAGTATCGCAAAATTAGCGAAGCTTCCACAGTATAATCCACTGTTTTCAATAGGATTATATGTAACTTGATAACGATTGATATACTTGGAAGTATATGTTTTGAATATCTTGTTGTTGTAAATTTCAGTAATTCAAGCAATTTCATTATCTTGATAAATGTATCTGATTTCACGCTTATCTGTTAGCGCAGTTGTTTCGTTGCCCTTTTTAACATATAACATAATGAAAAACCCTCCGTTCATGTCAATAGTCACTATCAATAATTACGTCAGGTTTCGCATAAATATAAATTCATTTATTTAGTTCATAGATAAGTGATATAGATGTACGAGTCTCTGCAGATTGAGCATCGTATGAAATTTAGATTACACTATGTATTTGTTCTTCATCGTGAATGATATATGATAGGTAATCACTGCTGATGTCTACCTATCAAATCGTTTATAATATTTCTTATCATTTAACAAATCCGCATCTGTATAGTTGTTCAAACACTTTTCATAAGCGCATTGTTGTTTTGTGATACCTGAGCAGGTTTCATAAGGATTTGGCAATTTTAAGTCTTTCAAACAGTTATTACAGACTACAAAACTACGTGTCTTTCCTACAGCACCAAATGGTTGAGTATCTATGTGATATCTTGCGAAATTTTGAAAATGTGTTAAAGATAATAATGTCGCACTTCTATCACAATCTTTATCACATACATCACAAACTGCATGAATCATTATTTGTCATCCCTTTATGTTCTTTGAAATAATTCCTTCAATGCTTTCAAATGACTGTATACTTCTAACGTGAATTCATCCTCAATGAATTTGCCTGAAGGTCATAGCAATCAGAACCGTGTGTAGCAATGTTCGCCATCTCAGTCAGTCTAACTAAGTATCTTACAATATTATGCTCGGATTTCCAATAAATCTGATAATGCAGAAACATAACATTCGTCAAGTTGTAATATTCAGCTAGACCTTTCATGCATTCTTCCGTTGTTATGTCTACTACGACTCTTCTTGATTCAATTCCTTGCACTTTCATTTTTAATACCCTCTAGTAATTAATTTAATACACTTCAGGCATCGGCTTCCAAGCAATGACCGTAGGTTTGTGAATACTCGAACTCTGTTCGATTTTCCATCTACCGTCAATTAAATAAGATGTAGTAGACATCTTTGTACCATCATTATATTGAACAGTAACACAAACTTCATTTGAAGTTTTTTCAAACATCGCATTTGACCATTTGTCTGTACCTTTAAATTTAGCAAAGATAGGATCATGTTCAGCTGGAAGTCCACTTTCAACAGGTAGCCAATCCGATGCTTTTTCACTGACTGCACAAGTCATCTGCTCATCTACCATTGTCAGAATGCTTCTTTTCTGTTCCTCAAGTGCATCCGCAGCTCCCATAGTCCCATTCTGTAATCCAGTCAAGTTTACTTTGAGACTTTCAAGCTCTTCTTTGAGAACTGTTCGGTCAATCAAATCAAATTTACAACTATTCAGATTTTCTAATTCGCTCTGAACAACACGTTCTAACTGCCTAAGTTCTGCAATCCGCTGACGAGTCTCAGTGATTACACTATAGCTGACTTCAGTTTCTAAATCAGTCTTATAACGCTGTTCCCGATTCTGTATATATAATAGAATGTGTTTAATTGAATTTTTCATATTATATCTCCTCCAATTCGCATCTTCGCATCTTCAAACTATGATCTTCTTAGTCTTACCACATTTTCAGCATCTAAATACAACGTCTTCGTAGTCTTTGTGACCGTACTTACCTTACAATACTTTTCATAATAGTGTTTACACAAACACCGCATTCGATTTTGTTTTTAAGAGTAACTTCTTGATGTAAATATATAGATGACATGTTCCAATTGTACCAAAAACACTAATGTCACTATTCCGGCAATATTAATAAGTATGTGCAATATTAATCACCACCTAATCTTCTTCACCTGAAATTAAGACAACTTCATCACTGTAACCGATGTCTTCAATCTCAAGGTCTTTAAAAGTTCTTACATTCAACTTGTTGCTAACTATCTCTGAGAATACAAATTCTACCTCAAAATCTTCATACGGTTGAAGAAGTTCAATAAGCTTCTTTGCCTTCATGAAACTACCACCTCCTTTCTCATCTAAACAGGTTTCAAACCAGGAATATCGATGGCATCTAACGCTGATTGGTACTCAATTCGCTTATCAACTACAAGTGACTTTGATGTGCGGATGAGGGAGTAGAAATCTGTTCCTTCTAATATTGTTTCCAATTCACATACGAATGCTTTGCTTAAAATATCTTGTCCAGATAGTTTAATCTTTTCTAACTGCCCTCTATCTTCATACTTGTCCATAAGCCGAATAATTTCAGTACAACTTTTTTTCAATGTTAGTCAAAAACTCAACTTCTGTCATAACTTCTTTAATTTTCATTTGTAACGACCTCCTGTATACTGTATCTACAAATAGTATAACGGTCTGTAAACCTGGCGTAAATTAAAAACTATAAGAGTGATAAGATATGGGAATATATTTAAAAAGTAGCGAAGGAATAGATAGAATGATACCTAGATTACTAATGATGCATAACGAGTTAACTCTTACAAATGACTGTGTAACATCTTTAGATAATCTTAAAGAACGAAAAATATACACAGGATATATAGGATATGAATTACAAAATACATATTCAACTGTACAATGCCTTTCTGAATGGAAAGAATTCTCTTTTGTTTGGCTAGATTTACAGAATTCATATGTAACTGATAGATAGCTTACATACACAATACCTTATTATGACGGTACACACTAGATATCTGGATACATCATTAAAAATTACTCAACCATCAAGTTATCTCACTCAGTAGGATGTAGAGGGTATGAAGCTTACTTAACATTAAGAATGTGTTAAACCTGTCGTATTTACAAATGATGAAGGAATGTATTTATATGATATACTGCAAGCAAGCTACTAATGCAAATCTACTAGTTGAAAAACCAGCTATAGTAAGTTCTGACAGAGGAATTTCTATAGGATTTTCAAGTATGCACATACAGTTTGGTAAACAACAAGTTACATATGCAAATGAATATGTTTTGCCCAGAAGCATTATAGTTACCAGTATCATTTGATGATATGAAGTACACTGTCTTAGTGACTAAACCGCAGATGGGAAATGGTATAAATGTATTAGATTATATCACATTTAGGCAATCTCAAGACAGAGAGAAAATACTAGCAGGATATCACAACCCAAAGGCCTCATACAGGCCTGGGCAGATATTAGAAATAAACTACCTAGCTATTTGGGTGAGACACGGATACACAGAATCAGCACTACATTATATATCAAATCTACACCTGATTCAACAGAGATTGCACGACACTTTGTATTTACGCTAAGAATACTCGGACTTAAATAGAAATAGCGGTGAGATGAATATCTCACCGCTATCATTTTGTATTAAGTTATTTCTTGAATACCTTAGAAAGTAGTTCAAAGATACTTACAACCCTATCAACCAGTTTCCCAAGTAACTGAACGATGATATTCACGTTATTTGCAATATCATCATGCGGAAGTTCAGATGGTCCAGACGCAAGGTCAAATGTATCTAAGTCATACAGCTCAATGAGATTGCAAATCTTGTCGACGTATCCGCTATCGGTAGCATATCCACCGTCTTTAATAATTTGAATAGCTTTCCGATAGTCTGTTTCACCTGCTAAACCGTCGTATCTTAGTTTATCACTATTTTTCGCACCTAATAGGTAATTTCTATGGTCTACAATAGAAGCTTTCGGATTTCCATAAGCTCTAAAGTCTGAAAGTACCTGTATTACTGTTCCATCTTCTAACTCCTCAGGAGAACGCTTCGCATAGATTTTACCATCCCATTCAGATTTCCAAGTATTTCCAGACAATTTAGCTTTCATACCAAACAAGTTATTTGCTTTCAATGAAAGTTCACTTTGACCCCAACCAGATTCTAGAATTGCCTGTGCAACCACTACAGAAGCAAGTAATTTAGAAGTCTTCATATCAGCTTTGGCAATGGCTCCAATGTATTCAATGAAGGCGTCTTTGTCCATTCCTTTAAGCGGGCTGATATCTTCTGCTTCAGGAGTTTCAGGTTTCTGTTCTGGGTTTTCTTCTGGTTTCTGTTCAGGCTTTTCTTGCGGTTTTTCTTCAGGCTTAGGAGATGGTGCAGCTGCACCTTCAAATACAACTTTTCCATTCCAATCAAATACTTTGTAACCTGCAGGGCAATTATTTTTCGCATTGTCTAGAGATTTATAAGCTCCTAACTGAGATTTAGCATCATCCCATGATTTACGGACTCTGTACAGCTGATTGACATCCTGTGACACTGGCGGAGCTGGAGTATATACAGCTTTGCCATTCCAATCAAATACGGAGTAACCTGATGGGCAGTTCTTCTTAGCATTGTCGAGTGATTTGTATGCACCTAACTGAGATTTTACATCTGCCCATGATTTACGAACTCTGTAAAGATTTTCAACTACAGGAGCATTTGAATATACTGCTTTACCATCCGAGTTGTAAACTGTGTAACCTGCTGGACAATTTTTCTTAGCATTTTCTAAACTTCTATAAGCTCCAATCTGTGACTTCTCATCTGCCCAAGATTTTCTCACACGATACATTTCACCAGATATAGAACCGCCTGAAGAGCTTCCGCCTCCTGAAGTTCCGCCTGAAATAGATTTATTCAAGATACCTTCAACAATCGCTTTGGCCATCTTATCAGCATTGTAAATCTTTGCATCTGTAGAACTGTCGCAGAAACAACACTCAATAAGAATTGCAGGGGCTTTTGTATTTCTCAACACATACAATCCGCTTCCGTTCTTTACACCTCTATTAGTAAAGCCTAAAGCTGCAATTTTGTTCACAATCCTTTGTGCAACAGCTTGTGTTCCGCTACTGTACTGAAGTACTTCTGTTCCATGAGCAGAACGATTGAATGCATTGAAATGAATTGAGATGTCAAGTGTAACAGAATGTGCATTACATTTTCTAACTATGTTTGCTAAGTTCTGACTTGAAGTTGTACCAGCGTCATCAGTACAGTCATAAACCGTATGACCATTCTGACGTAAAAGCGCAATTACTTTGTCTTTCACTACTCGGTCTTCACGTGTTTCTGGAAAACATCCACTTGCTCCAGGAACTTTCCAATTATGACCTGCATGTACGTTATAAACTGCCATAATCATATCCTCCTATGTTGATACTATGTTTGTAATATTGTAGTATAAAAAAGGATGAAAGATAAAAATAGGCAGATGAGTTTAGTCATCTACCTACTTTACTTGGCTGAAAGATACTTTGTTGTGGTTTAATTGTTATTCAAGCTGCATTATTTGCCGTTGATAGCGTCTTTGAGAGTTTTACCTGGTTTGAATTTGCAGGATTTAGACTCTGGCACCATCTGCATTGCACCAGTCTGAGGATTTCTCATCTCACGTGCAGCTCTTGTTGTCTGTTCAAATGTACCGAAACCTGGTAACTGAATTTTCTCGCTAGCTTTCATAGCTTCTTCGAGTACATCCATCATTGCGTTTACAGCTTCTCCAGCTGCAAGTTTAGTCATGTTTCCCTTTTCGGCTACTTTTGAAATGAATTCTGATTTGTTCATTGTTTTAATTCCTCCTTAATCATTTCATGTACATATATTATAACGATTCATCGGTAAAGAAGGTATCTCGCATAGATATAATACTGTACCGAGCTTTGTATCTTCTCTGTAACTGGTCAATTGTTTTTTCAGACATGTTACACATGAATTCTCTGCATATCATAGGCCTTACTTGATATATCAGACAGGTGTGAATATCACCTTGCACACTTAGAAACGGACAGGTCAAGTCAATCGCATCAGTATCAGATGGGAACAATAATGAATGGTCAACTTCTTGTATGTTACTCTTCTTTACATATTCACGTATCGTTTTAACTTCTTTATCGGACAGTCGAAGTAATTCAGAACAGCATCCACCACAATGTGAACACTTTCCGCATTTTGTAAAATCTGTAACTTTATCTCCTCTATCAATAACTCGTTGAAATGATTCTAACATTAAATTGCTCATACGTATTTTAGAGATTAGAATAACTTCTTCTCTCTCATCTCCTTCCCCTCGATTTTTACGCCAGTTTCTTCATAAACTGCATCAATACAATCTTGAAGTGTGATATAATCGTTGTTAAAGCTGTCCCATAAATCTAAAACAGCGTCGCTGAATCTCTCAAGACGCACTTTTCCGAAATCAAATTTATCTCGCAAAGCCATAAGTGGAAGTCCCATCATGAGAATAAATGCTTGTTCCATTGCTTGTGCTGACGCATTTTGTTTTATTTGCTGTATTTGGTCTAATGACAAGTTGTATGTTTTCTGTTTCGCTCCAACACTACCGGAATTTTTTTGCTGAGCTCTCCGCTGTTGTCTATTCATTAGCAACCTCCTTATTTAACAACTCTGTGCAATTTGCAATATCTTGACTACTTGCAATGCATAGATGTTTGCCCTCATGTATTTGTGAAGTATCAAGTGTAAATATCATTTGATTATATATTCGCATGATAGGTGATATTGTACAACCAATAAGAGGAAGATATGGAATTGGTTCCTGGTGAGTATCTAAACACTTATAATCAAAGTCTTCTGTTATTAGTCTACGACTATCTTCTACAAAATACACAGCCGAATCTTGAGGAAGTCTTGAGATATTTCTAGCGTTCTTGTACTCAATCATCATTTTAACTTCTTCGTCTGTAATATCAAACATCTGTTTAATCATACTGCATACAACTAACACATCAGAAAGTTCCTCAATTACATCGTACTTTGTTACTTCTGTGCTAAATCTGATATGTTTACATAACGCCTTCTGCAGTTCAGACAATTCTTCTATACATATTGCAAAATTTGTAGTATCATCATATGAGCATACACACGCAGCTATATCCTGCATATTCACAAACCCTATTGGCTCTTTCATTACATCGTTCATATCTAATGTCACCCTTTTTTCTAACCTCTCCTTATGTATTTCCAGTTGCCCCAAAATGTATCTATAGAGGAATATGGACACCACTTCTTAGAATTTACATCACTAGCAACTATGATAGTACCTAAAGACATCGAAGATTGCCGTTCAAGTCGAAGTCTGTATAATCTATTTTTCATAAATCCCATACTACCATCTTGTCCGATGAACTTAAATACTCCCTCATTGTCACATGTAAGCATACTGTTTAAACTTCTATTGAACAACTCTTTCGGACACTGCAGTTCGGACTTTCTCATAAGTATATCGAGTTCTCGGAATTCTCGACACATGTAATCCAAGCATGTTTTACATATTGTAAATGTTATTTGAGTCTGATGCAACATAAGTGACACTTGATATATCTTTTCATGTCCACACAAATTGCAATTATCGCATTTGTGTATTTTTCCATTAGCTAATTGTTGTGCTTTGATCATTTCTTTTGTCCTCCTGTTAATTTGACTACACATACAATAACGATTTTTGTATGTAACATAAAAATAGCGACACAACTGAACTACGTCAAGTTGCACCGCTATTTATAAGGAATGAAATCGTCTCACTAATATAGTAGGTTACGTTACATACTTATAAAATCCCGTCGTAGTATTCATTCCACACACGACCGCAAGCATCTATATATAATCTGTAATCTCCTGCCAAATCATCTGTATGATACTCTACAAGAGTCATCCCTGTTTCTAAAAATTCAGAAATTGCAGTATCTCTGATGTTCACATGTCAAAGATGTCCACCCGAATCTCTATACATCATAGACCAATCTCTATACTCTTCATATAAAGGCTCTCTATAGCCAAATCTGCTTTCAATTTCAACAGATGATTTTATTACTCTTTTCATGCTATACCTTCTAGATTTAATATCACATATTGAAGGTCATATTAATATGCACTTCTAGCAACGTGTCTGGATTTCATACATCTATTGTTCATGTCTTCATAAAATTGCGGAGTAGGGTTAGTTACAATATATGCAGGTGTATTACCAAAACATACAATGAATCGCTTTGTTATCGCTTCGTAGAAAACTACAGTATAACATTCAGTCATCGCTTGTCCAGATAGCATACTAGGTTCATTCAATCCACAAGCGGTATTGCCCCACATCTGTCTGAACATTGCGAAAATAGATAAATCAAACTGTGGATTTTTGAAACCATCCATGCATTTTTGAAATTCCTTTACTACATCTTCTACCTGATTCAACCCAAATGTAACTCGTCGTTGAAGTTCTTTCAAATCGGGTAACACGTCAGGCCGACATGATATAAAATCGTTCATCTGCATTGCCTCCTTTATAATTTCGTCGTAGATTTAACAATGTTGTCTAATAGAGCTACCCGTGTAAGCAACCCAACACCGCCAGGTACAGGTGTAACATAGATGTTAGGATAATATAATTCTACGTCAAATGTATCAACATCTCCGCACAACTTTCCGGATTTAGTTCTGTTAATACCTACATCAATAATCAACTTAGTATCTCCACTGAAGTAACTACTGTCGAAAAACTCCGGCTGCCCAATAGCAGATATGACAATATCACAAGTCTGTGTATACTGTTTTATATTCACTGTCTTACTATTGCAGCATACAACAGTTGCTCCTTTATCAATGAGCATATTAACAAGCGGCTTACCTACAATTTCACTCCTACCTACAACGCAAACTGTAGTACTTTCAAGTTCAACTTGATTGTATTCCAGCCAGTTGATAATTCCTAAAGGTGTACATGGATTGAACTCACTGTCTTTCCGAAATCCGTCAACATCTTTATCCTTAGTAATCCAGTAAACACAATCTTGAACACTGTATTTACTAGGTATCGGAAGTTGAAGTATAACCCCACTTACAGGTTCATTACATTCATATAAAAGCAAATCTTCTAAATCAGATTGACTTACTTTATCAGAATGTATTTGAATATGTCTAAAATCTACACCGATTTCATCACAGTCTCTTTGTTTCCCTTTGATATATGACGATGACGCTGCATCCTTATCAATCTGTACAACAGTTAAACTAAAGTTAGAAAATGGATTAGATTCCACAATCTCTTTCAGCTTTTGTTTCCTAAGTTGTGCATATTCTTTACAAGATGTATGTATATTCATAGTACATCTCCTTTCAAATTGTATACTACTTATAACGACTTCAGGTCTTTCTGATGTACTACTATCACATATTCATTATGCTTTCCGAAATGACTTCTGTTAGTGATAGTATCAACAATGAACTGGTCTCATCTTTTATCTACCATTCTGCAGAAATTGTGCAGGCTCTAACATCACTCCACCTCCAATAACTCCGGATTATCAAAAATGTTTCCGATTACTTCAACCGTTGTTTTTCCATTTTCATTTGGATATAACCCCAAAAATTCTTTCTTTTGATATGCTGGATACATTATATATAACCCATCTACTCTGCGGATTACTTTCCCTATTGCATTACTTCCTTCACTCCATGCTTGTACAATATCATTCTCCCAAATCTTCTTACCATTCTTATCTTTTAAACCTATGTACTGGCAGAGGGTTTCTGGATTAATCTCATATTCAAATGGTTCTCTTTCAAGCCCGTTTTCAGACGGATAATAATTCCA
>NFZD01010729.1_pt1 | contig 31763 bp, 20 predicted proteins | sample 1095381 | NCBI WGS metagenome assembly NFZD01 (sample SAMN03609891, study PRJNA323583) | gut metagenome | isolation source: feces | host: Rattus norvegicus | place: Denmark: Riget | collected 2013 | reverse complement strand
TTTGGTAATTCTGTAAACTTATGACAGTTCTTTAAAATACCATCAATATTAGTTGCAAACTGACTCAATTTAGAATCAGGGTCTATGTATTCAAGATTTTCACAATTTAAAAATAATTCGCTTATATTTGTATTTCTATCATTGTACTTAAATACATCTTTTCCGATCATCTCTAAATTAGTACATCCCTTAAAATATCCCGTAAGTAAATGAGTCGAGACCCTAGGTAAGGGTCCCATTACTCTTTTAATATATTTATTATACTTGAAATTTAGGAAATCAGCATCATTATTTGGATCATATTCAATCTCTATTCTATAGAATAGAGGAAATGTATCTCTTGAATAGATGTGTTCTCTAAATGTGTCATTAGTCGTTTGATCTCCCCAATCTATAACTGTATCGTTATGTACATTTAATTGAGTACCTGAGTTTAAATCAATCGAGAATGATTCATTTTGAATTTCTTCAGGATATTTATCCATATTTAGAGGATGAAACGGATTATTTATATCTATAATCAGTTTTTCCATTATTCCTCCATAAAACTAGTTAAGCTTATCTGGTGTTACATTAAATTGATCTCCAGCATTGTATCTATTTTTCAATTTATCTTCCCAGTGAGTAAAAGTATAACCAGTTTTAATAGGTGTTTTATTTATAATTGTGATAGTGTCTCCTATCTTAGCCTGTACTGAATATGTGCTTTGACCATCGATAGTTCCACCATTTAAGTTATAGTTAACAGTAACAGCTTCTCCTTCCCAAATAGCATATAATATGGTATTTGGTGCAAACTTACTTAAAACTCCAGTAATATCAGTATTAGATTGATATACTACTGATCCAGATGAACTAGTTGACCAACCTTTGAATATATAATATTCTCTAGCTGGTACATTAGTTATTCTAAATACTTGTGTCGCATCATTATTAGTATACAAATCAGTCCATTGCTGAGTTGCATTAGATGCACCACTGTAGTTTAAGTTAAGTGTTAATGTTAATGATGGAACTTTGTACCACGCATTTACTGCTGATAATGTTTCAGGAATTGCACTTCCTTGTTTAAATTGAGCTGAAGTTCCTGGAGTAGATCCGTTTTCAGACGCAGCCCAGAATACAAATGCTCCTTGATGTCCATTTACTGTTTTATTAGCTACTGTAATTCCTGTTGGAACTGTGAATGGTTTAGGTAATGACATACTAATCGATGTACTTGTTTCTCCATTGTAAGTTATATTAGTAGTAGCATTGAATGTTACAGTTTGTCTTACATCAGAATACTTAGCATAAAGAGTCATATCAGATAAAGTACCTGCATCAGTTAACTTGGTTCCATTAGCATAACCAGTACCATTTCCAGTAGTAGTTGTATTCCATTGTATAAATGACCAACCAGCATCAGGAGTTAATGGTGTAGATGGAGTAAGTGTAACAGTATTATCTTTATTTGGTATTATTTTCTTAGTATCTGTTATAGATGCAAGTGAACCAAATTTACCATGACCATTTGCATTATATGTAATATTAAGAGTTTTCTCATACCAAGCATAAAGAGTCACTTCATGTCCTGAAACTACTATTGTGTCTCCTGGTTGATATAGAACTGTATTATCTGTTTCAGATGTAGACCATCCTTTAAACTCAGATGTTCCATAAACAGCTGATACGTTTGTAGGTATTGGCATAGTATTATCAGCTAATTGAGCTATAGCTGTTTCTATATGAGTCGTAGCATTCTCAGTAACTCCATTTCCAGTTAATTTAGATCCTGAAACGGTTGTTTTAAATGTTACTGTAACTCTCTTAGTGGTTATAGGTTCTCCTCCCCAAGGTACAGGAATAGACTCAAAGTTAGTTGTTTTCTTACAATATTTGAAACAGTTAGTTCCAGTTGGTATAACTGGATCTCTTTCCCATAAAGTAGGAACATATCCAGTCATATTAGAACATCCATAGAATGATTCTGTTAAATCTTGAAGAGTTCTACAAGGATCAAATAATGTAGCCGGCATACTTTGAAGAGCTGTATTATTTTTAAATAATCTTTTAGCTATCTGAAGATTAGGTACTCTATTAAAGAAATTAGTTGGTATAGTTTTAAATCTACCACCTATAATTAATCCATCTATTGAGTTAATTTCTGTTGAATAAGTTAAAAGATCATCTGGTAATGTAGCTAATCCTGGATACTCTGTAGAAACCGGCTCATCAGTGGAATGAACTACAGCTCTAAATACTTCACCAGCAATAGCTCTTTCTGGCATATCAACACTAGTCATTACTGTTCTAACAAGGTCAGTTATACTAATATTATATAAGTTAGTTATTGTATTCAAATGTTTTTGATGTTTTAATAACTCAGTCGGATATAGAACTCCAGAGCCATTTGTATACTTAGTAGTTACAAATCCATTTATCTGTTTCATTCTTGTCATAAAATAGAAATATGAAGATGGAACTGTATCTATAGTATCAGACACCCAGTTAAGTCCAAATTCTCCAGATTTATTAGAAGAATTGATATTACACCAAATATACTTAGGTAATTTAGTTAATCCTAGTATATTTATAGTATTTCCTAAAACTCTATTTACATTAGGAGCAAATCCCATTCCATATTGAGAAAGGTCTCCATTGGCCTCTTGTGAAATAGTTTGGATATTTGCATTGAAATTTTCTAATGAATCAAAGTAGAAATCGAAATCACACCACTCTGCGTAATAATCTTTATTTGCATTAATCACAATAGGATCATAGATTCTTTTGACTCTTTGCTTATCTTCAAAGAATGCTCCCCAAACTCCTGTTGAGTCATAAGTTTCAGATATAGTCATAAGATCATATGTAGTTCCTGATTCCACCTTAAGTGTTTTAACTATGCTATCATCAACATAGTTTAATACTCTAACATTATGCCATACTACTCCACCCCAAGGTACAGGAATATCTGGTCTATTAGGTGTATTTACGCAATTAGTAAAGCAATCTGTCCCAATAACATCTGGATCAGTGTATCTGTTCCATAAGTCTGGTACATTATTTACTATTTTAGTATCATCTTTAAATGAGTCAGTAAAATTCTTAAGATTTGGACAGTTTCCATAAACTGTATCAGATACATGAATAAGTTGACTACATTCTTGGAATGTACCTATACAAGACTTAGCTCTAGATGTTATTATCTTAGGGGTATGAGTTATAGGTTTTCTATAGAATAAATAGTCTAGAACATCCACTTCATCTGCAAATTCAAACTCAAATTCACCTAAGTTTCCGTTATTATCCGTAATTATACCATCAATTCTGTTGTCAAAATCATCCTTAGACTCAAAGTAGAAACCTTTCTTCCATTGAGTAAATATCTCTACGTTTTTATCTACTACTAATATAGGAAATACAGCTGGAGTATTAAATTTATTATCCATAAAATACTTAGCATAATAATTATTTCTAGCTGGAATTCTTGATCTAGGATCCCAATCATCTCCAGATTGTACATTTTCTACTAATAATTGAGTAGTATTTTCCCAAACTATACCCTTAAGTTGAACTACTTCTGTATATATTGCATATATTACTTTAGTCTCATCTAATAATAGTGGGAAAGTAACTACAGTTGATCCATCCTGTCCTAATGGTTTAGTTCTATATTCTTTAAACTTATAACCAAGGATAGGTGGTAATACTATATCAGTAGCTGGAACATGAGTATCTATGTCATAGTCTTTAGTCCATATATAAGCATCATTAAATTTAACGGCTAATGAAACTCTATTTGGTCTCGGTTGTTCTGTTGGTGGTAATGTAGGATTTTCTATATATTCTTCCTTAACATGGTAAAGTTCATCACTTTTAGTTTGACCATTTCTTACCATTTCATCATATTTATCCTGTTCAGTAACTACCAACCATCTTATAGTATCAGATCTAACTATTTTATCAGTATCTGGAACAGCGTCATGATCAGCAACTGCTCCAAATAAAATTTCTTCTGATTTGAATATAAGCTCTTGTGCTCCTACTGGAGTTTCTAATGCGAAACCTTCATTCTCTGAATACACTTCATAATATATTTCTTGAGCTTCATCAACAGCTTCTATTACATGTGGTAATTCTATTTTAATATAATAAATACCATTTACTTTTATAAGTGCAACTCTAAATGATTTAAGTAGTTCTTTAGTATCCTTAGATGCAAATACGCAAACTGGTAATAGTTTACCTTGCTTATATTGAAATTCTAATGGAAATATTATTTGAGCAAATATACTATAATTTTTACCACCATAAGAAATGGGCCCTTTTATTTCCACAACAGTATTAGCCTCTTTATAATTAGGAGACGGTGCTGCTGGAAAAGTAGTCTTTATCCAAAGACCTTCAATCATAGATGGTATTTGAGATATTTTTCTTAAATCCTTAGGTTGTAGTTTAAGTGTTTCTTCTATTAATCTATCTATAAAAAACTTGTAATAAGATGAATCCTTTGCTGGATTTCTATGTCCAATTAAAGGAGCCAATATATCTTTGAATTGCTTTTGTATCACATGATCTCTATAGACATTACTTTTATTAGCCATTCTATTACATTAACCTCCTTTTAATTTCCTACCAATTCTAGATTATACTTATCTATATTAGAAGGTTTTACATATTGATCCAAGTATTCACCTATTAAAGCATATTTATGAATACTATGTTTATAGAATGTCCCTTTTACAGTTCTCATTCCAGTACCTGTATCATCGGTATGTGTTTGATCATCATTCGATAATGCAATTAAATCAAAAGATACTGGCTCTGTTGGATATTGAAGAACTTTGGAAGGATTAATTGGAATAAAGTTTAATCCAACTATAGTTGTCATACCTTTATCTATTTTCTGTTTAATTTCATATTTAGCTTCAACTTCATCAGTTAAAGGCATTTTTAATAATACCGAAAAATCAGCATTACTAAATAAATATTGCTTATAAGATGCATCAGTTTGAGAATCTAGTGAAAAGGCTATTCCTGTATAATTTACAGTTTTAACTTTAGATGGATAACGCCATCCATTAAGCATAGCAGCTTCAAATTCATCATCCGTAAAGTGAATATTGGCATTATACAAATCAACCTCAAATCTAGTAGTTCTATCAGTCGTAAATGTTTCAGTAGATATTTCGAATGAATGTTCAGCCGCTCTTATACAAGTTCTTAGCTCATTCATTGCAGGAATATTTTCATCAAACTCAAACACAAATCTAACTGATTCCATATTAGCTGTTCTTTCTAAGTCTATTGATGTTAGATGTTTTTGAACATATGAGTTTGAAGTATAAATATCCATTAACTCAAACGTGTCTACCTCTCTGTATAAAATTCTAAATACAATAAAAGCATGATCATTTTTATTACTTCCAGTTTTCTTATCTCTATAAGCAAAGTCCATTTCAACTACGCAATCTAATATATCATCAGTTTCAACTTTTGAACTTCTAAACTTTTCAACTTGACATTTAAATGCATTAGTTGTAAATCTTCCAGTATTCGCGCTAGATATAGTATCAAAAGGACTCCATATATCCCAATATGTACGTTTCTCTACCTCTTCTAATTGACCTTTATGAACCATGTTCTGTTCTATTAAGTTCAATCTAGCAACTATATCTTCTAGAAGTTTCATATTCTCATCAGAAAGCTGAGTAACAGCTATAGATTGCTGAGTTAATACGGAAACCGTAGCAGTTGAGTTTCTTGGACCATATAATGTAACTCTAGTTTCTCTAGGAAACGATAAAGCTATAACTTGATTTAATGTAAGTCTCATCTTACCATGACCTTCTTGATCAAATGAAACTTCAACATCATCTTCGCTAAGGTTTTGTAACCCTATATTAGAACCCTCTGGAGCAACAAAAGTTTCAGATGCTCCTACTCCAAGATTATAGTTTATATGTGATGTTGGAATATCATAGTTCTTGAGTTTAACTTTTTCACCTTTAGAACATACAAATATACCTCCATCTTCCTCTGCATACCAAAGTGTACTTCCTTCTTGAACATCTTGGTATAGTATCTGTCTTCCAATCAATCTTATCATACCATCTGATGGTGATTGAGGTGGATTTTCAGTACCTAGAGTTATATAAATATAAACAGATGAGTTAGGTAATAATGAAAAGTTCTGAAAATAATACTTCCAGTTTTTCGTAGGGTCTTGATTTTTGACCTTTTTCCAGTTCAACTTTTATACCTCCTCCGTTATTTAATTATTAAAACTAACTTAACAGGGAATTGTCTTTCGACAGGCAGGTGTTTAAAGCAAAAAAAAAAATAAAGGTCCCAATTAAGGGACCAATATTCTTTTATTAGTTGATTAGCATTGGGTTTAGTGTATCCCAAAGCATATCCAACTCATCATAACTCAATTTAACTTTTGATTTAGAATCTATTATATCTTCGAAGTCCCTTTTGTCCCTTGACCCTAGAACTTCTTGAATAGTTACTCCTTCATCAGATACTGCATTTATGAATGCAATAGCTCCAGCTAAATCAGTTATCTTAGTTCTATCAACGTCTAATTCTTCATCTATAAGTATATCATATTCCTTACAGAATTTATTATAAGTTAATTCTTTTCTTGTAACATCTTCTTTTAGATCGTCAATAGTTCCACCAAGTCCTTGGAATACACCACCAATCTCATAACATAAGTAGTTTTGATACATTATATCATATTGAGCAGTTTTCTTTTTGTTTCTATGAACATGCTCATACTCTTTTATATATTTATCATAAGAGTATATTCTATATTCTGGAACAAACCAGTTACAATCTAATGCATAAAGGTCATCTAGATCTCTTTGGTTATAATCTACGTACTCAGCATAAACACGAGAATCTCTTATTTTTCCGATTCCTCTATTTAATTTATATACTTTTTGTGAATAGAAACTACATCCTTCATTTTCACATCCATATATTCCCTCTAATCTTTCAGCTGCTTCTAAAGATAGTTTTCTTTCTATCTTAATTCCAACATACGTTAAGTCGCTACCACAATTTGGACATTTTGGTCTGTTCTTTCCAACGATAGGAACTATTGATCCCATATCATAAAGAACAAGTCTTATTCTATTTCCTTCATGCCAAATTCCATAGTTATCAGGTTCAAGAGTTAGGGTAGCATCTGATGGTATAAATTTTCTTAAGATTTGCTGTATTCTATTGTAATCATCTCTTAATACTTCATCTGTTGATATGAATATTGCCCATAGGTCAGCTTTTTTCATATCTCTATAATCATCTCTATTATCTTCTAACCATTTATCAAATTCCTCACATTCTCTGTAAGTTTCAAATGCAGTTTCAACTATCAACATTGGATCATCATTTAATAATGTAGCATTACTGAATAGTTTAAGGTCATCTTTAGTAATTTCTCCGTTGTACTCCATATCTAATAGAGTATTATAACAAATTACCTCATTCATATTATCATATAATCCATCCATAGAATAAGAGATTTTTATTACCTCTTTACTATTTTCTGGATTATCAATAACTATACGTTTTTGTCCTGATCTTACATTATCTGCGTTATCGTTTAGCCAGTTAACTAAATCTATTTTATCAACACCTGACCCAAAAGCCAGAGGTTTTAGTGCTAGAAGTTCTGCGATAACATTATTATCTGATCTTCTTGAATCCCTTCCACGTTTTTCATAACTTTCATTTCTTGCCATTTTGTATCCTCCCGTTTAATATTTAATCATTTTAGAATGGACTTCTATATGCTGATGCTCTTCCATTAGAATGAGTAGCATATAAGAAGTATTGTGTATCTTCTGAAATTCCACTTTCTGATCTTACTTTATCTTGCCATTTGTCTACTAATCCTTTAGAGTAAACTAATAGTTTTCTTGCCTCTGACTCTCTGAAACCATAACCATTCATGAAATCAAAGTAAGGATCGAATTCAACCCTAACTTTAGGGTTTTCTTCTCCTCTATGTACGCTTAATATATCTGCGTCTTTTAGTGCTCTGACATCTCTCAGTCCGTCCTCCACAAAATCGACTGCACTGTCTAATTCAATACATTTATCTAGCTCGTTGGCTGTATATAAATCTTCTTTTTCTATATCTTCAATTGAGAATCCATCTTTCAGGTAGCATTCATGCATTTTCTTCAATCCTAGATAGTCAAGGCTAAGATTTGGTAATACTCTTTGTAAAGAATTGTAATAGCTTTCTAAGCATAACGGCAAAAACATTCCTTCTGGTGGAACATAAGTAAAGATAGTCGCTTGTGCAAATCTATCTACATCAGATAACTGTACAACTCCTGTACAATCGATACTTTGTGACGCTATTTTATACTGTTTGTATAAAACGTCTATTTCCTTATGATAAATATTAACATCAGGGAATTCGTTCTTGAATTTATCCTTGAAATCCTCGAACTCTAAACGATAAGATTCTGAATCGTAGATGAATTCATCAGATGGAGCTCCATTTGTAAGCTCATCATAATCATTTCCGATATCTTCAAAAATCCAGTTAACACCATTCCCCTCTTGGCTTTTAGGGACTCTAACTATACATTCTTTTTCTCCTTTTCCATATGGATAGAAGTCATTTATATAAATAGAGTCCATTGCAGGCTCCTCTTTAAGAGCTCTTATTAATGTCATAAACATATGATTTTACCTCCTTCTTAGTTTTAAAAGTAAATGTCTAAGAAGGACTCTAAATTTTAATTAGTAAATTAAGAGAACTCTTAGACATATATTTCTTTATATAATATATAATCGTCTTTTCTCTTAATTAACGTCTAACTCTAGAAACAGGTGTTCTTCCTGCATATTTTTGTGCTGCTCTTCTAGGCTCATAATTTCTACATTCTACACAATCATCATTTCTACCAGCGTATTTACCATTATTTCCAACTGATCTTGAAGATCTTTCTGCAGGTTCATTAGCTGGTAATCTTCTTGAATATACAGCAGTTCTTTCATCTCTAACAGGTGCTTGATTATCTACATATTCTCCTCTAGATGATACTCTTCTTCTAGAAGGTTGTGTAACAGCTTGACGTTGATAAACTGTTCTTCTTGAAGATACTGGTTGTTGGTTTCCAGCTTGTCTACCAACGTATCTATTAGCTACAGATTGATATCTAGATGCTTCATTCATTAAGAAGTCATATTCGTCGTCTGTTAATGCATAATCCATACCACAATTAATTAATTCTTCCATGAATACAGTAGAATCTTCTGCTATTCCAGAATCATCTCTAGTTCTAACAGCTGATGCTAGATAAGAGTATGCCTCAAATCCAAAATCAGTTAAGTCATCAATGAATCCAGGTAATCCTTCTAAATCGTATAGTACATCATCTAAGTAGTCAAAATCGAAACCCGATCTTCCTCTTTGAGATCTACCTCCGTTTCTTCCAGAATATCTGTCATCATCTCTTCTTCTATCATCTCTATCTCTTCCAGATGATCTTCTTCTGCTATCTCTAGATCTGTCATCTCTTCTGTAATCGTCTCTGTCTCTATCGTATCTGTCATAATCTCTATCGTCATCTCTTCTTCTAGAGTCTGATGATCTTGAAGGTCTTCTACTTCTTCCTCTATCTCTATCATAGTCGTCGTCCCTTCTTCTATCATCCCTGTCATAGTAGTCATCATCTCTACGATCTCTTCTACTTGATCCTGATACTCTTCTACGTCTTGGAGAATCATCGTCCATATCTCTTCTATCTCTGTCACTTTCTCTTCTTCTACTACTTCTATCTCTATCTCTGTCATAGTCTCTGTCATCATCACGTCTATCTCTACTTCTCTTAGGCATATAGATATCCACTAGATAGTCTATGTCTTCTCTACTAGATTTGTATTTTAATTTAATTTCATCTAGTTCTCTTAATAGATTTAAGAATGCATCTTCATAGTTTCTTGAATAGTTACCCATTTGAAGATCTTCTGTTATATAGAACAGATCGTCATCTAGTGCACCTCTGAATCTTAAGTTCTCATCATCTATTACATTTAATAATAGCTTAATATCACCTTTTACAAGTCCATTTGACTCATAACGATCTTGTCCTCTGTGTCTTCTACTCATACCTTCATCATCTCCCCTTCTTCTTTCATCGCGTCTATCATCTCTATCGTCATCTCTTCTTCCACTTCTACTATCCCTTCTGTCGTCTCTATCATCTCTATCTCTACGGTCATCACGATCTCTTCTATCATCATCATGATCACGTCTTCTAGATGATCCACCTCTTTTACTTAGACAGAATTCTTCAGCATCAGCTTCAGAACAAATTGTATCCCATGCTTCAACTTCCTTTTTACTCATATCTTTTTCAAAGTCTTTAATAAAATTATACATTCTATTAAGTTGATATCTGATCTCAGCCAGTTCTTTGGAATCTCTAGATCTTGAAGAATCTCCTCTATCTGATCTTCCTTCACTTCTAAGTCTTCTATCATCTCTTGAGGATTCTTCCCTTCCTCTTCTAGTAGAATCTCTTTCATCTACTTCTCTATCTCTTCTTCTAGAACCAGAGTCTCTATCTCTGTCTCTATCACAGTCATCGTCTCTACGATCCCTATCTCTTTCTTTTTCTTCGGCTTCCCTAGTTCTTGATCCATATTCAGATCTTCTTCTTGAAGGAGATTCATCAGGGAACAGATTATCGTCCCTTTTTCTATCTTCTTCGTATTTTCTTCTTGCTTGTGCTGAACTTGTTGCGTTACTTCTGATAGCTTTTGGCATTTTCAGTTTCCTCCTTATTATTTAAGATATAAAAAAGAACTCCCATTTAAGGGAGCTCTACTAAGCTATTTACTTAATGCTCTATAAGCATCTACTATAAAATCAGCCATTTCTGACTTAACTTGTGTTTTATAATTATTTTGAGCTCTTCCACTCAACATATTTGTTATATCTTTTGCTCTAATTTCATCTGTTTTATATTTTCCGAGTTCTCTATCGATTGATTTCAAACTTACGATTGGATTATTTCCACAAAGAACCTCTCTAGCATACGATTCATACTCTAATCCATAATTAGATTCTTCTGCAATAAGTTTCCATAAAATAATTTCTCCGATCTGCAAATCAAGACCTAATTCAAACGCATCCTGAACTTTATATGTAAAGTCTTTATATTCACATGATTTTGGAGGAGCTATTAAGTCATAATATTCCTCAGCTAATTTATTCATAGAATGTTTAGGAAAACAACTTGCAAGAATATAGTTAAATGCTAATTGAGTTCCAACATTTTTAAATCCATTATCTTTACTTGGCATTCCCATTAATAATTGAGCTGCTGTATCTAGATTAGCCGCTTCTTTTTGCTGAACAGATACTGGATATTTCTTATCAATTACTAATTTAGCTATTGATATAACTCCTGGAGATACTTTATAAAGAATGTCTTCTATTCCTTTCTTATCTATACTAGTATTAGTATCGTTATAGATATCATCTACTAAGTCTCTAATATCTTTTACAACATCATCAACAGTTTTATCTGATTTGTTCTCAGTTACATCCGATGGAATTGTAAATCCATCTTCCATGTCCTGAAAATCTTCCTTTGCCATAGGGTTTAATTTCTTAGCTGTTCTAGAAAGTTTATCTAGTATTCTAATTGCATTGAAACCAAACTCAGCCATTGCTATTACTTGAAGAAGGCTTCTTCTTTCTGGATCATTTACATCATAAGAAGAAAGTATAGTAATCATATCTTCCCCTATTGAGTTACTGAATTCCTGTTCGAAATTATGAGTAGATTCAAATCCATCCAATACAGCTAATGTTGAAATTAAGTCTGATTCTTTCATTTTATTTTCAGCATTTGCTTCTACTGTATAACCATTTTCATTATTTACTTCTTCCTTTGATCTAAACTTATCTATTGAGTTGATGTAAGATCTAGTCATTAGATTAGTTGCATATGAAATAGTTGAACCATAATAGTTAACTAATTCTTTTGCAATATCTTCAATAGCATATCTTTCTTCTTGTTTTAAAGAAAAAAGTCTATCTGTTCCTATTGAATCTCTAATTTTGCTATCCTTAATTGAATCAATAATAGACATGTAATAACTATATCTATTATTTTCTTTAGAGTTTCTATAGTATTTTGCAATAAGTTCTGAAAACGGAGTATTATCTAAATCATTTCTCCAGAATCCTCCTTCTCTAACGTTTTTCAAGAACTCGTCAATTTGATGTATCTTGTCGTTTTTTAAGTTTCTTTCTCTTTCTTTTGGCATTTTACTTCCTCCTCTTATTTAATAATAAAAACCTTTAGTTTTCTATGTGATAATATATAACCATCTCTTTATATATCTTACATCATTTCATTAAACTGACTATCTATACTGTTCATAAATCCTGGACTATTTGGATTCATATAAGATGATCCTCTTCCTATATCATTTATTCTACCACTAGATGCAAATAAATCTTTCAATGCTGTAAAATCAGATTTATCTGACGGATAATATATTCTTATAGATCTAGCGTAATCATCTTCTGACAGTCTAAAATGATCTAATGGAATAACTGTATGGAATCTTGGTGTAGTTATTAATAATGGACCAATAGTCAGGTTATTTCTTAATTTAGTTGTATATGTATGATATTGAATTTCCATTGATTCATCTCTCTTAGATTTAATGTATGAACCAACACGATTATCTCTATCTTTGAATACTGAGTAAGCTATAAACTTCTTAACTTTAATATCATCAGAGTCAGCTGATCTTTCTTCTATTTCTATTTTATGAGATAGAATTATAAGCTCAACCTCTCTTGCCAATGCTTTTGAAGATGCAAGCATTCCTTCGTTATAATGATGAAGAATGTCTATCTGCTTTAAATAACCTTGAACTTTACTTAATGCTGAAGATGCCTCTCCGTTTAGCTGAGCGCCTGATACGCATGGTACATTACATCTAATAGCAAGATCTCTGAGCTCCTTACCTTTTTGTTGAAGTAATTGAGCTCCATCAGATCCTGTTTTGGAAAGATGTCTATGTATAAATGAATCAACACTCATATTATCTAGATAGTCAACTAACAGAAGAACTGTTTGGAACCCATCATTTCTTAATTGAATAATTTGATCTTCTATTTCTACAACAGATGTTCTTACTTGACCTCCAAGTCTTTCCGCATATACTATTGGAAGCTGGAAGTTAAGTTCTTTTCTAGCATCCATTATTATTTTTTCTAATTCAACATCTTCCATTTCCTTTAGTTCTAAATCTGGAATATCTATATGCATAAAAGACAGGTCTCTTTCTAATAACTGTCTTTTAGTCATTTCTAGAGACATAAATAATATGCATGGTTTCATTCCATCATCGAGATCAAAGTCTGATGGTGAATTATTCTTTGCTGCATACATTGCTATATTTTGAAGTGTTCCTGATTTAAAATTTCCAGGTAAGGCTCCAAATATAATCAATGTTGCTGGTATCATACCTCCACCAAACATCGTATCCATGATTGGGAAAGTTTTAATTTTATTTTGAGCTGCAGTTTTCATCTCATCTAATGTAAGTCCAATAGTGTTATATGATGAATTTTCTATTGGGTCTATTATAAGAAGATTTGAGTCTACAGCTGATACCTTTGTTTCAAATGTAACTTTATTGATTTCGTTTACCGCTGAGTAGAAATCATTCATTGCATCTGAACCTGATTTTCTACCTGAATTAATCCTCATTTTATTCATTAATTCATTAAGTCTTTCTACATGAGGTGTAAATGTAGATATTACTGTTTTTGTACTTAAGTCATTTAGCATTTGGTTCTTATAAGTCTTACTACATTTAACATCATATTGGATAGCATTTCTAACTGGAGTTGTATACTCTAGATCTTTTAGAAAGAATATTGCCTCATTCTTTTCTAATACATTATTCTTTACTATATGATCTAGAAGCTTAATCGTACATTTTACATCTTGGTTTTCTCTATCTTCGTCTGATAGTAATCCAAGATATCTTTTAGCTCCAGATATAAATCCTCTATCCTTTAAATCAGATATTATGGTACTTACAAGGAATCCATGTTTATCAGGTTCAATAATATCTATTTTATTATCCATTAAATTCCTCCTAAATGGTTAGTTTATTCTGTTCTATAGAGAAATTGCATCTCAAATGCATTTACATATAGAGTTTTATCATATCTATCGTCGGACACATAATCAACCTCAATTTCATCTACTAGATCTGGTATACCTCTCCTAACCTTCCACACTCTTATATGAGATGGTGTTAATCCTCTGAGGATTTCTTCTATTTTTCGTTTATAATATCTCATCGGTTGAGCATTGTCATCTATAAGAAGTTTATTAGTTGAATACTTATATTTATCTGAATCTATTGAATCTTCAATATATTCAAAATTATCACATCTTCTTAATTCGACTTCGTCCTCTCCAAATAAAATACTCCCGACCATTATATTATCATTCTCATCTATCTCAAAACTAAACTCATCATGATATATAAGCCTAGGCCTATTATTTCCAAGGAGTATGAACTCAAGAATATATTTAATTCTTCCAGAAGTATTTAGAGATTCATTTCTCATATTTCTGATTCCGACCATTCCTCATCATCTCCTTTAGATTTAATAAGCATCTTCAGAAGTTCTTCTTTAATGTCTTCTTTATAAACATCTTTATACATTTCTTTAAATAAATCTATAAGCTGTTCATTCGTACTTATTCTTGATCCTAGTTTTATTAAACCATCATCTATTATATCATTATCAGTATCTCTAAGAACTTTCTTAATAAACTTTGGTTTTATTATCTTTTTAAAACCTTCCATCTTCTTAGCGTAATCATCATTAGCCACTCCATACACTTTAAATAGAGTAGTTTCTACATCATAATTCTTCGCTACATTTAATATAACATCTATTTGGTTCTCAAAGTTTAATTCACATAGATCTGTCTTTTCAATATAGTTATTATCATAATTTTTAATATTATATTTATCATCAATAAGAGTTACTACTTTAACTCCATAATCTGATGATACTCCTGGTACACCGAGCTTGTTTGTAAATTGTCCCGTATAGTAAATATCTCGTTCACCTATATGACTATGAACATGACCTCCTATGGAAAGTATCTTGAAAAACTTTCTAAATGTCTTTGAATTTATAACCACTGATCTTCCTAAATTAAATTCTGAATCTATTTGTTTTAGTGCTGGTATCGCAAAATCAAACATATCATGGAAAACTACAACATCAGTTTCCTTCATAACTTCTTTGCAGTCATTTTCAAAGTCTAAATATGTCGGATATGTGACCTCTGGTATAAATGTGAAATTATATCCTGATAATATTATATTAGTAAAATTCTCATTAAAAAATTTAATATTATCTAAGTTTTGAAGTTTGAGGATGTTCTTTACAACATCCCCATCATGTGAAGGAGTACCTTTAAGTATAATAAATTCAATACCCCTTTCTAAACACATATTATTCAAAACCTTTATAAACTTAACCAGATTAACATAATTATCAGACTCAGCTTGCATTAATTTGGAATCGGAAGTATCACCAGCTATAATAAATACAGATGGTCTCTCATTATCAAAGAGTTCTCTGAAATATCTTACATAATCATTTAATTTAGATTTTCTTAATCTTTCAAAATGAATATCTGCTGTAATTGCAAACTTTAAATATCTATCTGGTCTCATACGTTACTCCTTATCTAAAATCATTAAGATCAATCTCTTTGTAATCTGATTCTATTGCATTATGTATAAATCTAGCTTTGCATTTTTCAGATTCATTATGTTCTGTAAGTTCTATTATAAATTTTCCATTAACAAAACTAGCTATATCATCTTTCATTTGATTATATTCACAATATTCATCACCAATCTGAATATAAAGCATAATAGTTTCATTATCTATATGTTTATACATATCAATGAATAATCTATACTTAATCCCTTCTTTATTTCTAAACTCTTTATAATAAAGTTTAGATATTTGATCACTATTAACTAGTCTTACATTACGTTCTTCCTCATCGTTAGTATCTTCTAATTCTTCTTCAAAGTTCGGAACTTCCTTATAATAATTACAATCAGTAAATTCACTTATATATTTTTGATACTTATTGAATTCAGTTTTCTTTATAAGTGCTTTTAATTTTAATAATTTCATCTCACCACTAAATACATCATCTATAGAATCATCTAGTTCTCTTAAGTCTGAAAACATTTTTAAATAAAGTTTATCTTCTATAGTATCAATAACTCCATTTAATATCACATAAGTATTAGGAGATCCATCTTCTCTAGAAATAGCATCAGCGTAATATAATCCTTTTGGATGTCTTCTATATATTACATGTTTAATGATACTAGTATCCAATACTTCATCTTCATCGTAGTTATTAAATGAATTAGAATTAGCACTGACTGGAATATAGACATTAGCTGTAATTAATGAATCATCTATATTATCATATATTGGACGAATATTATTAATTAAAAAACTTAATGGATTAAACATTATGTCTATGGGTTCGAAAAACTTAGATGGTCCTTTTGCTCCCTCCGGAATCACGCCATCTTCATCTGTATTTATTTCATCCAATAAATATGTTTTACCTGATAATCCTTCAGTATAAACTCTATCTCCTAAAGGAATTAAGAAGCTTTTCTCAGTTATAACTTCAGTTATTAAGTTAGCCAATAACTCTCTTTCTACATCAAGTTCAGTAACATAAGCATCTGACCCAAATTCCATTGCTAGAGCAGAATTAACATTTTCAGCTTTTTCGGCTATACTACAGTTCCAAGGATTTTCATTCCCATTAGTCTTAAACCATAGTTCAAAATACTTATCGTCTGTGTCTTTATAGTGTACTGTGACTATACCAAAAGAATTAATGTTCTTTGCATCAATAGCGTCTTTCTCTTTTTCGTTTGATACTCTAAATAATTTCATATTTTACTCCTCCTATAAATGTATTTTTATTTATGAATCACAGTATAATATATAACTATATAGTAATAAATTAATTTAGTTTACTTTGCCTTGTTGATAAAAAGTAGGTAGAAACAATCCCATTGTGTCATGTGAAGTAAATAAGGATATGTATCCTTATGATTCAAAACTTTCATTTTCGCATGAGATTTAAACTATGGAGGTGTGAGATAGTTGATATCTATAAAAACTCTTAAATCCATCCTAGTTTGGCTTTGTAAATTAGTTCTAGCTATTCTTGATCCACATAATACTCGAGGTGTGGAAGATGTAGGACCAGATCTAGAGGATCTAAGCCAAAGAAGTGGTAGTCTACAATCAAAGCCTATTAATGACTATTCTAAGGACGCCGAAATAGAATTCTTGAGAAAGAAAGCGGATGTTCTAGAGAAGATGCTTAGAGATGAGATTCAAAGAAATACTGAACAGCAAAGATCTCTAAAGGCACCTCCACCGAGCGAGTAGTCCTACACGTATACTATTCCTTTAAAACAGTGGAGTGCTGTGAGTGCTCTGTTCTTATTTCTTATAGCGAAAAGCGAAATAAAATGGTCTCCCCATTTCGGGGAGACTGATTTTTACGTTTATTACATTAGAACCCAAATACCCATTCCATTTCTTCAGCCATCGCAGACTGTTCCATTTTCTGAATTAAGTTCTGTCTATTTTGCTCTGCTGCTCTAAAATGGTCTAATTGAAGCTCAACTTGACCATTTCCTATATCAACTTTTAGATATGCTAAATCATTTTTAAACATTTGATCCATAACATCAAATACACAAAGTTCTTCAAAGTTACGCTCAGCTGCTTTACTTATAGTTGCTAAAGATTCAGGATGTTCACAAGTTATAAAAAGCTTATAGTTTTTATAAATATCAAGAACACCTCTACCGAATCCTTCAATAACTAAAACATTAGGTGGTCTAAAAGTGAATCTAGGTGTATCTCTATTATCCTTTTGGAATTGAGATTGATGTAATGCATACATCTTATCTTTCATAGAAGTAAATCTATGATAACGATTCCAGATAGGAATAGGTCTTACTTCAACTCTTTTTATTGCAACTCCATTTTCTTTAATCTGGTCCATAAATATACTTGGAAAGACAACGTGAACATCATATCTATCTTTAACCATATAGCTAGGAGGTTTACCCCAATATGAGATTACTTCATCTAAAGTACCAGTAATAAAGAATCCACAATACTTATTATAGTCAGCTAATGAAGTTTTAAGAATAATTTCACGGATCTTTTTATCTGTATAAATACCAGCAAGCATTCCATTTAATCCTATCTTCTTTTTAACTCTATCAATAAGAATATTTATATTAAATGCCATCAGTACTCCTCCTAACTTATTATATTATAGAATACCAAAATTAGCTTTTCTCATAGTATCTTCAAAAGAGTATTCTTTCTTTTTAGATTTATTTATTGGCTGTAATAACATACAACCTAAAACATTTTCAACACCTTCTATAGATGGTATTGCGAGTTTATATCCTTTTGGGACTCCCATAGATCTTTCGATATCTTCAGATTCTGTACCTGTTCTTGGTAGAACTTGGAAATCTATTATTTTAGATGAATCAACAGCTGATAAAGCTCTGAAATCGGGTAAAGCATAAGATGTTATATTTGCAGGATTTGCAACATAATCTATAGTTATAAATTTAATACGTTTAGCAACGTTTACACCATTCTCATACTGGAACTCACAAGTAGTTCTAATAGAGAAACATGGAATTCTTCCATTAAGAATATCTTGAACTATAGTTCTATTTCTTAATGAAGTTTTAATTTTGAAATAAACATTTTGACCAACTACTTTAAATCCAGTAATAAAGTGAGATACATTATCCTTCTCTATTCTGCAAAGTCTAGTCATATTATCCATATTTATTTCTATATTTTTTCTTGGGTCATTAGACATTGGTTTTAGGCGAGGATGCTCTACTTCCAAATCTGTTAATATATGAACGCAACTTCATATACAGAATCATTTCAGATTCCTTTCTCTAACTCTCATTAGACGTTATCTTAAAAGATAAAGGTTATAATACTAGAGCTTAAGGTTATTATAACGTTCAGACTATCTCAGTTCTAAAAAAAAAATAGATGCGTGCTTTTCTTCCCACATAAGCTTTGGGCTTTACTTCCTTTCAGAATAGTCGTTGCATCATTACTTACATAATGATTCTGATTACCTATTTATAAATGCTGAGTTAAGACCTATTAGGTCTGTTGTATTTCAAACTCAGTTCACATACCTTCTTACTATAAGAAGATCTCTTAAGGCGTTCCAGATTATAACACGCTTTCTAACACACATTACTGTATGAAAGGGCAAATGCCACCAATTCCACCCCAATTGGCTTGTCTAACAACACCAGCTTCGTTTAATGCATCTACAAATGGTTCTAGAGGGTACATTCTATTATTCAATGTAGGTTTGCCACATTCCATAGCAAGTATCCAGAACTCTAAGTATGTAGATCCATAAAGAAGTTCTTTTGCCATATCAGCATTTAATCCATTAATCATGTATTGAATACTTTTGAAGTCTTCTCTATTCGGATTATCCTGAACAGGTTGAGGATTTCCATTTTGAGGCAGATCTCCAAACGCTTCATTGCCATTTAATATTGAACTAAATCTTATGCCAGATATAGCATCTTTATTTCTATCAGTAAGTATTTGATCAAAACCAAACATTCTGATATTATCTCTACTAATATTCATTATTCTACTTCTACTCTCCTTTCTTGTAATAATCTATTTGTACTGTAACGGTAGTAAATAGGACTCCCCGAAGGGAGTCCAGTATAGTAATTTTATATTTTAAAATAACTAATACTATACTAGTTATTAAACATATCTAATATTAGCACCTTTAATAACAACTTCAGCTGCTGCTTTTCTGATAACTTGGAATTTACCAGAAGTTTTTAACATCATTCCAGGTAATAATGGATTAATATTTAATCTGATATCTCCTGTGTTAGTGATTCTTGTAGCAGTTTGGTTGAAGAAGAATGTTTCCATATTAGCATCGAAGAATGTAGGGAATGCTACAAATTTATATTCGATATCTTGAGTAGGAATTGGTGCTCCCATGTCATATCCAACTGGTTTAATATCAGCTTTATCTGATCCTACTACAACAGCGTTTACTGCTTCACCAGAAGCTAATGATCCAACTGTCATTACGTAAGTTCTTGCAGTTTGTGCAACTCCTAAGAATTTACCGTTAGTTGCTTCATCAACAGATCCAACGATCATTTTGTGAGCTGATTGTAATACTCCTAGAGATAGAGAAGAACATAACATATTTAATTGAGTATGCATTTTAGAGTTAGCTGCATAGTCAAGTTTAGCTCTTAATGAATCAAATGTAGGAGCTAATGCAAAGTTTAAGTTTTCTTCTTTTCTTATAGCATCTCTAGTTTGAAGATCGTATTCTTGGTAAGCATATAATACGTTTCCTTTACCTTCTCTTAAGTAATCTTCAGGATCTAATTCTCTTTCGATTTCGAATTCTTTTCTGATTTCGGCTATCATTTCGTTAGCTCCAGCAAAGAATATAGATTCTTTTTGGTGAGCTTCGTACTCAGCAGTTGCGTTCATTTGTTGAGTTAAGTAATTACCATCTTTTCTTCCATCGATAAATGCATATTCATCAACGTTTACTGGGATTTGGTAAGTAATTTCGGCACCAGCATCTAAGAATGTTTGTTCATCAAAGATGTTGAAGCTAATGTTTGATTTATATTGTAAGTTAACGTCATTACCTTTGAAAGTAAATTCGATTTCTTCAATTTCTTGTAAAGATCCACCTTGTTTTTGGTAGAAAGCTTTGATTATATGTCTAATTCCATCAAAGTATAATGCTAATGAATAGAATTCACCTTTATTAGCACCTTCAGGAACGATTTCAAATACTTTACCTTTTCTGTCTATTTCATGCATAGTTTCAGTTAAAGCAGTACCTGATCTGAAGTCATATAATTTTCCAGTTTCAGTTCCATCAGCAAATTTAATTCTACTTACATAGAAGTCAGATCTTACATATTCTAATGGTCCTAAGAATGGAGCTGTCATTCCTTCAACAGTATCAGCGTGTAAGTCGATTTGTTTGTTGAAGTCATTTTTCTTTAATACTAAAACTTTAGTATTTGATTGGTATGCATTTGCATTTTTAGGTATAAATTTAGAGTATAATGCTTCTCTTGGCATTCTATCTATAATTTTACCTGCTTCATCTCTGAATTCAGCTTCAACTTTCATGAAGTGAACTGGGATTGAAGTTACTAAGTTAGCAAAGTCTTTAACTTTAACTAATTTTGGATATACTGTAGATGCACTGTTGATCCATTGAGTAGTAGTTTCATATACTGGATAGTATACTGCGAATTGATATCTACCAACATCCTCTGTACCTACTCCATTAGAGTCAACTGATCCATCTCTCATCATTTGCTCAACACCAGAAATCATATTGAATAGAATAGATTCCATAGCAGCTTTATGTTGCCCTAAAGCCCATTTAGTAGCGAATCTGTTAGCATCATCGCTTTCCATTCCTGCTAATTTCTTTTGAAGTTTATCGTATTCCATTTTAAGAGGTTTTAATCTCTCTCTAACTTCGTTTGGAAGTAATTTGTACTCAGCTTCATTAGCAATTGATTCAGTTGCCATTCTTGTGATAGCATCTTGAGTATCGATTTCATAAGCTCTGTCTTTAGCTTCCATTCCGAAACCTTTAGATTGAGAGTATCCAACTCTGTATTTTCTATTTAAAGTTTGAGCAATTCTTTCTATAGTTTCAGTTGCAAATTGCTTTTTTAATTTTCCTATAGCTCTAACTGGAGATGCTGCTGGTTTAGCTGCACCAGTTTTAACTGATTCTGCATATGATTCAATTCCAACAGCATTAGCTAGGAATTGGTTATCAATATATTCTGCATTAATTCTCATTATTTTAAATGCCTCCTTTTTGATTGCATGTATTCTGTAAATATTGAATTATTTATATAATTATTTTATACTAGTTAAAATCACTAAGGCTTCAATAAGAATGTCTTAATAAGTTATAGTAGTATAAAAGTACGTTACCACAGGTTAATTTCTATGGTAACGATTATTTAACTAATTTAACTAAGCTTCTACTGGAGCTTCTTCGGTTTCTTTCTTTTTACCTAATTTAGATTTAACTTTATCTTTAACTTTAACTAATAAGTTTTTAGCCCCTTTTAAAGCACTTACTAAAAGTTTTCCTAAATCTTTTACATAAGATTTTAATTCACCAAGAGCACTTTTAACTACAATTGTTGCAAAGTCTCCTTGAAGTGCATATATATGTGACCAGAAGTTAGAACTTCCTTTAAGACCTCTACTATATTTTTCAGCTTTTGTTAATAGAGCAATAGCTGAATCAATGTATTGCTTGTCAACATGCTCAGTAAGTGAAGTTTTAGGGTCTAATTTAAGAGCAGCTTTCATTTCTTCTCTTAATTTAGCAACTTTTTCTTCAGTCATGTCGTTTATTTTAGATTTCTTAAACATTCCTGTTAACATTGCTAATGGATTTAGTGAATTTCTTAAAACGCTAACATATATAAATATTTTATTGCAAGCTTCACTATTTTCTTCAAAGAATGCTTTTATTTCATCAGGTGACTTATCTGACATTCCAGCTTTAATAGCTTTAAGACTGTTTTTAAGAGCTGAGATACCTGTACTGAATTTTGCTTTTACAAAAGCAAAGACAGATTTAGCCATTTGAGCAACCTTAGCTCCAGCTCCCTTAACTCTTTCTTTCATAGTTTTCTTAGTTTCTTCAGAAGAGTTTTCTACAACTTCATCAGATGCTTCGATTCCAGCTGACATATTTCCAAATAAGTCAAATGAAACTCCATTATCTGGGTTTAATCCTTTTTCAATAGCTATTGATTCAAGTGCAGCTATTTGAGATGGAATAGTTGCTTCAATGTACATTTCTTCAACTGCTTCAACTGCTGCCATAGTTTCTTCGAATGAATCAAATTCTTCGAATATTTCCATTCCCTCTACACCGATTTCTGAATATTCTTCAGGAATTTCAACGTCTTCAATTCCAGCATTAACTCTTTCGATTTCTCCAAATAGAGCATCCAAAGATTCAATACCAAATGCAACTGATTCAGTAGCTTCTTCTTTTTTCTCAACTTTCTTACCTTTAGCTATTGCTTTTAAAGATTTAATATCTGCACTTACAGCAGCTCTAAAATGAGTTTTAATAGCTCTCATTAAAGCTGACATCCATTTAAGAAGTTTTTTACCTAATTCTGGTTCTTCTTCAACCACTTTATCTACCATTTGCTTAATAGCATTAAAGTTAGCTGCTTCTTTAGTTGATGCATATTCAACACCTGATAATGATGCTAAGAAGTCTGCTCCAGAAACTTTAACTATTTTATCAGCTTCAACTTTTTCTTTAAGCTGAGCAATAGTAGTTTCAGCTCTATTTATAAATCCAGACCATCTGTCATCTTGAGCAGCCTCTAATGCTAAACCTAGAGCTGTTCTTAACTCTTTTAAGTGAGCAGCAACTCTTGAAGAGTTAACTTCCACAGTTAAATCCGCATCTTTATTAGCTTTTACTTTTTTAGCTTGGTTAACTAATTTTGCAACAGTTCTTTTCATTACTGCATCTAAAGTAAAGAAAGATTTAATAAATGCAACTATTTTTTCTTTAATAGATTTTAGAGCTTTTGTAACTCTGCTATTTTTAACTCTTTCTCTTGCATCAGCAGCTTTAGCTTTTAATTTATCTGATTTTTCTCTAACTTTAGCTTTCATTTCTTCTTTAGACATAGCTTCTAATCCAAATAAAGCTGGTTGTACTCCAAATGAAGCACATAATCCTTCAAAGTCTAAATCTTCATTAGCTATAGACATTTCTCTTACAGCTAGACCAGTTAATAAAGATTCACATGATGCTTTAGCTAATTCAACAGCACCATTTTCCATATCTTCTAATCCTGCTCTGATTTCCATAACATTATCTATTTCGTCGATTAATGATTCAACAGACGCTTCAAATTCTTGCTCTGGAGTCATTGTAACTTCCAAAGATTCATTTCCGAAAACGTCTAGAACTTCGTTTAATTTCATTATTAAAATTACCTCCTTTGAGTATATTATTTGAAATTAATTATGAGAACGATTGGCGTAGTTTTTGTCCTCAATTTTTACAATGCAATTGTTGCTATCACGATTTTAGCGGAGCTTCAACCTTTTCTTTCTTTTCAGGTATTAACTCATTTAATATTAAATCGTAGCTTTCTTTAATTTGCATACAGTTTGTGTGAATTTTTAAATACATTTCGAATATTTGATCAAATGTTTGCTCTGTTATTATATTTAAATAATCAGAAATCAATCTATTTTGATCATTATATGCTCCCATTATACCTTGTATAATATCATCTGAATCATTTGTATATAATGAAAGCTTTTCAACTATTTTTATATTAGATGCTATTACATCTTGTAGTTCAATAAATCGTTTTGGGAATAGCTGTCTAATATTAGTTGATAAATCATGTGAAGATTTTAATAGTTCATTTCTATCAACTTCTAACTGTTGAGCTTTTTGATTTTGCTCCTGATCATCTCCACTTTGATCATCTCCAAAAATATTTTCCTGTTCATCGACCAAATTACCAAATGGATCGTTCAAGTTATCAGTATTTGCTCCTTCAGATTGTGATCCTTCATCTGGATCATCTAGTGCAGCATCATCGGGTGCTATACCGTCAAATGGACCATCTTCTTCGATACCAAAGCCTAGAAACTTATTAAGACTTACTTTAAGAGATTCTTTTCCATAGAAATTATCTAGTAAGTAGTTGATAGTTTTTATTTCATTTCTTCCAATTCCTTCTGAATACTGTGTACTGTACTCAGATGAATTCTTAGTTTCATGTATGACACTTTCAATACCACTAGTCTGTAGATTTTGCGAATCTCTAAACTTATCATAAAACATAAACTCTCCTTTCCAGTTATTAGTAAGCAGAACCAGAGTTTGAGATATTCTCATCTATTGATAATTCTGGATACTTTTCTTTGTATTCAGCATCAGCTTTTGCGTAGTTAGTACGTTTTAATTGAACTAACTCTCTTATAGCTGACTCATGAAGTTGTTTCTCCTTCATTAGGTTAATAACTTCTTCATATCTTGATTCCTGTTTAGAAATCTCGATAGCTGCTGTTATTCTATTTATTTTATCTCTAAAGTTTTTGATAACTCTGTTAATTGCTCTAACTCTTGCATTTGCATCATCTATTCTCCAGAAAAAGTATGCAAATAGACCAAGATATACATTCGATAATAGAGCTCCAGATAGTGCTGAGAATACAACAACCCTTATCCAGTGAGATACTTTATCAGAGAATGTATCAAGAGCATCGTTCATTGCTTTCTCTTGGTATGCTAACGCATCTTCTTTTTCAATCTGTTTATCAAATACAAAAAGAAACTTTCTAACGTCTCTTAGGATTTCAATAATTAAAGTTCTTGGATATCTTGTTAGTGGAGCAAGAACTTGAGTTAGTCCTGATGTAGCTCTTATTCCAGCTTTCTTAAGATCAACTAAGAATTCATTTATATATCCTTCTGTACCGTAAGATGTCCCATCGAATATAGCATAGTTTTCAGCTATAGGAATACATTCTACGATCTCGTTAGAATCATTAAGCAACGCTATTTTGTTAGAACCAGCATAATATAAGTTATCTGCTAGCTGAAGCATAAATCTAGGATTTGCATCTCCATCTTTTAATACATACGAAGATGGTTCAGAAACTGAATTATAAATGTCAGAAGGCATTCTATCATTTAGTTCTTCTCTGTTATCTCTAGATTTAAGTTTTATATATGTTAGTCTCTTTCCATCTGTTACATTAACTGTTTGCTCAATTATAACAAATCCGTCTTCATCCCTAACATAAAGAGGCATGAAGTCAGTAAGAGAGACATCATCATTTATATCTTCTTCTACACTTTCTATAGCATATTTATTTTTAATTTTTCCCATTATAACAGATTCTTCAGCTACTATATCGACATCGTAAGCCGAAGTATCTTTAAACATATTATGTACTAAGTCTGTTCTTCCTAATATTGGTTTTCCTATAATATTTATTATTAGATTTACAAGTCTAGATCTTACACTTAAATTATCACTATCTCTCTCTAATAATGAAGATACACTAGCTGGATTATCGCCCTGTATTTCATCTAAGAAAAACATTGGTAGGATTTCAATTATATAAGAGTTATCTGAATACTCTTTAAGTAAAGCATTTTCAAAAGGAGATACAGCAATAACTCCAGAATCCAATAACACTATAGGTACAAAAATATGAGGATCTTGAACTTCTATAAGAAACATTGGTAGTTGATCAAATGGTTCAGCATTACTTCCATCTTTTCTTATAGATAGAAACTTTATTACCTTTGAACCTGGTATTGCAAACTGAATTAAGTTTATTAATTTTCTCTGTATCTCAAGAGTATCATTTTGAGAATGCTTAATAAAGTAATCCGAATTTCCAGATAGATTAACTACGTCGTTTAAAAAACTTCTAATTCTAGTATTCTTTTTAGCAAGATTTCTAAATATCTTAGAAGCTCTAGACATTAGTATATACTCATCTAAAGTGTACAATTCTTAACCTCCTTTTTAAGTTATTTTAATACAGATTGTGACTGTATAGTTACAACTCTAATTGTTTTAGGTCAGCTGGTTAGAAACAACCTTATATGTAAAAATTAATTATATAATAAGGAGGTTTTAATACAGATGTATATTCCAAAAAAGCCTGTACATCCAGCATATAACAGATTTATGAGAGAAAATGAATATGCTATGGATGTATTAACTAGTTTAGTTAAAGAAGCACTTAACGTATATTCTGATTTATATAGAAACATAGATAAACGTTCAAATGTCATTGAGGATCTTGATAGAGATCTATTAAAGAGATTAGATCCTAAAACCATTGATGGTCTTAAAGAGGCTGTTGAAAAGTTTGGCAATCAAACTACATTATTAAGAGGTTCTCATAATGCTAGAAGTTATGAATATAATATAAATGTATTCGGATATCTAAAAGTTGGAGAAAGAAGTAAATTCACTTTAAATGATGATATTGATATGTCACACATTTATAGAGATGAGAGAACTAATAAAGATTACTTTGACCTTAGAAATGCTATAATGGTTGGAACATTTATTAAGAAGGATGGAGTCTATGATAATTTTCAAGAAGATTACCACGTACATTGGCAATTCGACTTCTCGACTGTTTTAGTGAGACTTATATCTTCTAATAGATTTATATCAGAAGAAGAAACTCTTAGAAATGGTATAGTAAACACTATATTAAATAAAATGATAATGTTCGAACTAAGTAGACCTCTTATGATGAGAGTTATGAGGGAGCAAAACTGTTTACCTATACCAGTTGGATTCTTTAGTCCAGATAATCCTAAGAATTCAATGAATGCTGTTGATCTTATAAAAACTATGATGATATATAAAGTATTCTATAATATAGTAAACGGATTAGATGATAGATCAGTTGAAGACACTCTAAAGCATACTTTAGGATTGGTAAATCTAAACATTTATAGTATGGGTGAAGACTTTGGACTTTCGTCTTCTATATCAATGTTAAAAAACCAATTAACTAATAAGTTATTTGACATTCCTAGATCAATTGATATTTATTTAGATGAGTTATTCGAAGTAGCTAGAGCATCTAAATCAAATCTTGCATTAATAAATAAAAGAAATGGCGAAGTAGCTCAAAATGACCTTGTTGACAATAGGGCTTTAATCGGAAGAGCTATGTTAGCGTATGAATCTTCAAATGAAATGATAGATTCTATAGTTAAAGGATTAGGTATTAGCGTTGAAGAATGTAACTCTTATATAGACTTTGATAATAAGCCTGCATTAGAATCAGTCATTGGATTTGAATCTCTACCAACAGAAACCCAAACATATTCTGAATTCATAAGATCATCAAGAGCTAGACTATTAGGTCAACTTTCAAAGAAACATAGAAATAAGTTCATTGAATATGAATCAGAGGTTCTTAAACTTAAAACTAAAGTTATGAATTGTGAAACAGCGGAAGAGCAAGATTCAATAATGAAGTCTTCAGAATCTATTGGTAAAATGATATCTCTAGATCTTGGAGTGATGGAAGATGGATCTTTAATATCTAATCTATTATTAATGTTAGATACTTATAGAGCAGATATAACTGCTAATCTTTCTAATAGAAATCTTAATAACATAAGAAGAACTTCTCTTTATGGTATGAGTAAATATAGATCAACATTTAACTTATAAAACTAGAGATTGGACTCCTTCGGGAGTCCTTGTTTTTACATCATTCGAATAAGGAGGAACTTAATATATGGAAAATGTTATAAATCCTGATTATGGTCTAAAGAATCTAGGTTTAAATACAGGAAATTTTAAATCCGATTCAGATCCTATGAAAGAGATTTATGCAGCTGATGGAGGATATGAAGAATTTGCTAATATGATTCACCAATCCAGAACGTATGATGAATATATTCAGCTTGCTGCTAAATCTATGATGAATAAATCAGGATCTAATAAACTAACAAAAGAAGAACGAGAGGCTATAGAGGATTTTACAGAAGAGCAATGGGAGTCTATGAAAGAATTCCAAAGAGAGAATCCTCCAGAAAAGATAGCTCAATTGAGAGCTGAGGCTCTTTATGCCGAACGTAATATTGAATATATGAAAACTCTTCAAAACTACAGAATACCTTATAAGAAGATATTTAATGGGGTATTTCCTCATTTAGATAAAAGTAAATTAACTATTCAGGATAAGATAGAATATAACGTTGATGGTTTACCGGATGAATGTTGGGACATATATTGTGATCTTGACACTGGAGCCAGGGTAACAGTATATTATGATTATGCAACTAATAACGAGAACTTTATTGAATTTGTTAAATTTCTATCCAAAATAAAAGAATCTCTTAAAATAGAAAGGATGAATCCTAAATGTCCTCTTATCTTGTTTGATAGAAGCCTTATGGGAATTGACCTAGATGAACCATTGACTCCAGAGATGCAACGTAGAGTAATTGCAGAAGAAAAGATAAATCCAATTTATCACTTTAGAGAAGCCGCAAGAGATCTTGATAAAGCAACTAATAAACATGTAAGATTTGAGCTTGGTATTGCCAACTGGACTGTACTATGGTTATACTGTCAAAACTTTAATATGTATCATGAAGCCCCAAGACAGACAGGTAAAACTTATATGGTATGTCATATATTTGCTTATGAATTTGCTGTTGGTTCAAATGATATTAAAATGCTTTGTGCTCATTTCAACTACTCCGAGGCAACCAAAAACAGAGCAGATATGGTATCCAAAGCTAATATGTTTCCAAAGTTTCTTAAAATACACACACTTAAATATTCAGATGCTAAAAAGTCTAAAGGATGGAATGATAATACAGAAAATCTTAAAGAGACTGGTGGTAAAAATATTATTAACCAATGGTATAAGAATACTTTAAAAGCAATTGCTACTGGTAAGACAGAATCATCTGGAGAACAAGCCGGAAGGGGGGACTCTAGTCCTTTAATACATGGGGATGAGGTTAACTTTATTAAATATATACAAGCTGTACTAACAGCACTTAATTATGCTCATTCAACAGCTAGACTTATGGCTGAAAAAGCTAATAAAAGAGCGTGTATGATATTCACATCAACAGCTGGTACATTGCAGACTAAATTCGGTAGAGAGATGTATGATGTAATATTTAATCAAATGTGTATGTTTCAATTAGAGCTGTTTGGTTATTCTTATGATAACTTATGTAGTTATTTGATGGCAAATGCTAAAAAGAGATTTTTCGTTGTAAAATTTGATTATGATATAATGGGATTCTCAGAAGAATGGTTAGCTTCGAGATTAGCAGATGCTCCTGACTCTAATAAATTCGAAACAGAAATCTTACAAAGGTGGTTGGATGTATCTGAAAAATCTATATTCTCTCAAGCTGAGTTAGCTAGAATAAGACACAGAAGTTCAAATCACATAGAAAAGAATTACTATTTGTATGGAGATTATAAATTAGTATTTTCACCTTATAAAGTCGATCAAGAGTTTGAAGATATGATAAGGTCTACGAGGCATTTAGGAATAGGTGTCGATATGGCGGAAGGACAAGGTGGAGATAGTACAGCTATGCTTGGTATAAATCTAGAAACGGGAAGACCATTATTCTTATTTAATAATAACCAAGTATATGCGCTTGATATGACAACTATATTAAGAGCGTTTATGAGAGATCTTAAAAAGATGAACCCTGAGCTTAATGTAGTAACTATATTTGAGGTTGATGGACCAGCAGAAACATTAATGCCAGCATTAATAAGAGATCCAGTAATGGAGAAATGTCTATTTAAATATAATAATCCAATAGATGCTAAGAAATTAGATTACTCTGTTAAGTCTTATGCTAGAAAAATTTCAGATGATATGGAAATTAGGTATGGTGCTATTAGAATGAGAACTATGAGATCATTCTTAATTGATATATTATTTGATTTAGTTAAAAACTATCCTCAGTCGTTTGATTTCAGAGGTGTAGCTAATGAGGTTGGTACACTAGTAAGAAAACCATCAGGAAAGATAGAACATGATAGTGGATTCCACGATGACTCTATATTTGCTATGCTTCATGTATACTCGTTATTATTTTATCCTAGATATAGAGAGGCATTAGAAAAACATCATAACTTTATAGTTGACTATAGAAAGATACAAACAGATCCAATAGATCAACATTCGGTATATTATGAGGATGAAGGTACTTATATTGAGACTGAAGGTAAGGTGGAATGCACTTTAGTGCCTTATTGGGATTCTGAAGATCAAACTGAATATGAGTATCTTAAAGTAACTCAAATTAGAAATGGTTCAAGAGTTAATCTTTCAAAAGAAGAGATAGTTGAATTACTTAAGACTGACTTAGAGGTAAGACACTATTATAATATATGTAAAAGGAAACCACTTAATGTTACAGTATTTGGAAATAGAATAGAAGTAAATAAACAGGATAAGAATATGTTAGTTGGTCAAAAAGTGACTTCTAGATTTAAATCATCAATGGATCTATATGAAAAGACTACAGGCAAGTCAAAACGCCTATTCTAACAAAAGTGTGTTCAAAATGTAATGTCTAACCATCTAATATTTAAAGAAGATAAGGTTCTTTTATAAAAGGAGGTGTTGTAATATGTGGCAAGAATTCATGGCACTTATAAATGACCTCGGTCTTAGCGAGTCTACTTTAATGTATCTATTAGTTGGATTAATACTAGTTATAGCAATAGTAGGATTCTTACTAAGTGGAACAGACTTAAAGTCTATTTATAAAGTAGTCGCTGGAGAATTAGTGAATGAAGCTGAGGCATCAGGTGTTACAGTTGAATCTCTATTTGATAGTATATTCAAAAGAGTGAAAGACTACCTAAGAACTCCTAATGTGGAAACTGGAAAGGTTCCTAAAATCAATAGAGTTCTGATAATACTTATAAGCTTACCTTTAGTGAAGTCTATGTGTATCAAAGCTGTT
>NFZD01003817.1_pt1 | contig 31833 bp, 35 predicted proteins | sample 1095381 | NCBI WGS metagenome assembly NFZD01 (sample SAMN03609891, study PRJNA323583) | gut metagenome | isolation source: feces | host: Rattus norvegicus | place: Denmark: Riget | collected 2013 | reverse complement strand
AAATACTACTAAAACAAAAATAGATGCAAAATTTATAGTATCTAACTATGGCTCTATTACAAAAGATCAGGTTGCATATCATTTAATGTTTAAACCATCTCAACCCATAGAATTCTCAGAATCTGATGAATTATACTATTTTGAGACTGATTATAGAAAACAATGGGGAACAAACTTTCCTACAGGATTATTCATTGATATTCCAAATGAAAAAAAAGTGTATGAAAAGTGGCTGATTCTTACAATGGAACAAGGAAACCAGTTTATTAAATACAATATTCTTCCATGTAATTATCTTTTTGAATGGGTAGAAACATGTGGACAAAATAGATACAAAAGAAGAATGTGGGGTTGTGATAGACAGCAGCTTTCCTATGATTCAGGGTTATGGATAGATCGCTATTTTAATATTCCTAGTAATATTTCTAAGGCATATTTACCATTAAATTTAATCACTGAAAATATAAATTATATTGGAGAAAATGGCGAAAATCAAAGAATGTTTATCAGTGCAAAAACCAAACATCCTTTGGTTTGGAAATTATCAAAACTAGAAAACACAAAACCTATTGGTATTCTTCAGCTTACTTTTACACAATCTGCTATTAATCCTCATAGCGATTATATTGAAAAAGACTCTAGTGGAAAAATTATTGGAATGTGGGCTGATTACTTTTCTTCTACTGATCCTGTTGATCAAGAAATTATTGAATCATCAACAATTCATGGGAAAATTAATTCTTCAACGTCTACTATTAAGGTTGGAGGAAGTTATAAAACACTTACATGTAAAATATATGATAATTCCAATATAGAGATTACATCTAATTACTCTTCCGATTCTTTTAAGTGGGAATGCAATATAAGCGATAAAAATGGTATTACAGACTTAACAAACAAAGTAGTATGGTTAGACGGATCGCTATTTAATCAGAAGAAGATTAAGTTCCCGAATGATAGAACTTATCTTGGGAAAATATTAGAAGTTAAATGTACTGTTACGAAAGATGAAACAAAAATTATAAGTTCTGAAAAATTTGAAATAGTTATTTAAGAGGTGCGTATGGAGGCTTTTAAAACAAAAAATGATTTATTGGATAAATTGCGTTCATATGCAAAAACGCCTGATGACGATATTATCCAATATAAAACAAAAATAAAAAATGCTCTTTTAAAATGTCCTGAATTTTTATATTCTTTAAATTCAAAAGAATTAGAAACTGAATTATTTGATGAAAATGGAGATTTACTAATAGATGAAGATGGAAATCTTCTTGGAGAAGTTGATAGATATTTTGGTGATAATTCGCTAATACGAGATGCCCTATATTTTCCACAATCACAGACATCAGTAAACACATATGTATGTTATGAAGTTGGCTTTGATGAAATTCCAAAATATAACAATATCCAAAAATACACAGAAATCACATTTACTATTTTTGTGAATGGAGACGATAAGACAGACAAACTAACCGGTATTTCAAGACATGATTTAATTGGATCAATTATTCGTGAACGTTTCAACTGGTCTAATATTTTTGGTATGAATTCAATGCTTATATCAAATAAACCTTCCATAACAGATAACAATTATATTGTTCGAACTTTAGTATTTCAAATAGTTGATACTAATGGATTAGTCAATACAAAAAACGGCAGAACAAACATAACAAACTATCAATTGAGGTGCTGAGTGTTTGGAATATAAATTATTAGATAACTTACAGAACGCCGTTTATGAAAATGAACTAAGTAAAAATAACAGTAAAAAACGAACATATAATTTTGATAAGTTATCGTTATATTTTGGAGAAGATTATTATGTAAATGGAATTGCAATTTCACAACCAACAATCGGTGATATCTTGCATGTCAAAGAAAAGAATTTTTATAAAGCAATGAATCCTTTTATCAGAAATTCAACTTCGATTCGTGTAATGTTATGGGAAAGTGGTTTGGATTGGTGTAATGTAAGGGATATAGAAGTATTTTCGATGCTAATGAATTTATTAGACACTGAAGACGAAAACATTAAAAAGGCATTTAAGTTAATTTTTAAAAAAATAGATATAACAACGTTTAAGTTGTTTAAAACAAATTTAGGTGATTTATTTTTGTATAGTGATGTCCATAAAATCGTATTAAAAGAAGATGATTTTATGGAGATGGCAGAATATATTCGTGAGATGTTAAGTATTCATCCAAAAACAGAAAAAGCAAAAGGGAAAATTACAAAACAATGGATGATAGATGAAGATAAAATGAATGCTATACAAAAACCAGATAAAGATACAGATTCCAATCTTCTATCTTTAGTATCTGGATGTATAAATCATCCTGGATTCAAATACAACCTTCAAGAATTAAAAGATGTTGGTATTTATCAATTTTTTGATTCTGTAAGAAGATTACAGGTATATGAATCAAGTCGTGCTTTACTTAATGGAAAATACACAGGATTTTGTGATTTAAGTAAAGTTGACGAAAATTTATTTAACTTTATTAGAGACATAAAATAATTGAACGATTTCATATCGTTCTTTTTTTATACAAAATTTTAATGAGGAGGACAAATTATGGCATTCAAATTAGGTGACGTAATTATTGATCGTTTACAGTTTGGTTATGGTGCAAGAAAGAATGGTGCGCCGTTATATGCATTGACACAGTTAAACAATGCATCAATCAATGTAACTGCTGAAACGACAGACATTAAAGACAAAGATGGTAACTTAGTATACAGAAAATATCACGGTAAACAGTCAGAAGTTAATGCAACAAATGCTTTTGTGAATTTTGCAGTTATTGAAGCACTGTCTGCTTCAGAAGCTGAAATCGCATCAGACAATAAAAAGATTAAAATGCCAATTATTCAGACAGTTGACGCTGGAAGTACATTAGATATTACTGGATATGTAGAGGGTACAGTTGTTGTTAGTGCTTTATATAAAGGTGCTATTGATCCAAACAAAGAGTTTACTCTCAGTCCTAGTGAAGCAAGTGCTACTTCTTTTGCAATTAAACATAATGAAGAAGAACCGGCAACAGATGTATTAACACCGCCAACAGATCCAGAAGAAGTTCAGTATCTTGTTAAATATGTAAAAGAAGTTTCTTCTGGTGCAAAAATTGTAAATACAGCAGATAAATTCCCAAAAGCTCACGAATTATATTTTAAAGCTTTAGCTGTAGATCCTTGTGACAAAGAAAATTTCAAAGCGGTAGTTATCAGAATCCCTGAATTTATCCCATCACCAGAACTTACTCTTGCTCTTCAGGGTGGTGACACACAGACTATGGATTATAAAGGAGCTATCCTTGCTGATACATGTTCTGCTAACAAAGTATTATTTGAAGTTTATTTCATTGATGAAGATGAAAAGGTTGGTTAATCATCATGGGGCAGCATAAACTGCTGTCCCATTTAACAATCTGATACGGAGGATTTTTTTTGGACAGAAAATTAAGAACTTGTGCCGTATGTATGAATAAATATAAATTCTGTAATAATTGCCGTGAAGATCAAAATAAACCATTATGGTATTTTACATTTTGCAGTGAAAAATGTAAGGATATCTACGACATAACATCAAAATTTGAAGGCAATAGAATTGATAAACATACGGCAAAGAAACAGTTAGAATCTTTAAATTTAAAAAATAACAGAATATTTAGAAAAGAATATCAGGATGTTATTGACAAAATATTAAAAGAACCTATTAAAAAGGTTGAAGAAAATGTAACTAATAGTGAGTTGTTCACTGGTGAAAAAACTATTAGAAAAACACGGTCTAAAAAGACAAAAGAAATTGAATAGTGATTTTGGAATATTCTTATAGGGAATGCTAACTTTTACTATTTAGTTTTGCATTCCCTATTTTTTACAAATATATAAGGAAATAAAGGAAATGTTAGTTAAATCAAATCTTAAACCAGTAGATTATACACCAAGAGATGTTGTTAGAATTGTTAATCCAAAACAATATCTTTTATATATTAAAAATAATGTATACCCTATAGATATCTACACAAGTATCGATGAGAAAACAAACAATGCCATTATTGTTATGATTTTTTTAAAAAGAGATACATCTGAAGTATATAAAAAATGGTGTGATTATATCTTGGATTAACATATTTTTGGAGATTATTATGAACAAGTCAAAAAAGAAAATAGAAACAAGTAAAAAAATATTATGGATGAGTTATGCTGTTGCAGGAATCCTTACCATGATTGTTGTTATTTGTACTTTTTGTAATTTTGAATGCAGCAACATTACTACAATTGCTGGGTTTGCGTGGACAGAAGTAGCTTCAGCAAATATTTTTTATTATAACATGAATAAAAGACTAAATGCTCCCAAAGTTGTTATGCATCTATATGATAATTTATCAGATGATTTAAAAGAGCAAATAGATATTAACAATTTATTTTCAAATCTTATGAATTAAGGAGGATTTTTATGAATATTAATATGTTTTTAACATTATTATTTGTTTTTGCTTCTATAAGTACATTAATTACAGAATGGTTAAAAATTAAATTTTTTAAAGACAAAGAAACAATTTCTTATAATGTTGTTGCTTTGATTGTATCTATGGTTGTAGGTAGTGGTGGATGTGCAATTTATTATCAGTTGTCTTCTATTCCTTTTATTACAAATAATATTATTATTGTTATTTTAATGGGATTAGCAACTGCTCTCTCATCTATGGTAACTTACGATAAAGTAAAACAAACTATAGAACAATTAAAAAAAGTTAATGTTATTCCAGAAACAAAAGAAGAAAATTAAACAGAAAACTAAATATTTTAAAGAATCTCATCAGAAATCCCATTAGCTTTAGCTGATGGGTAGTTCACAGAGAGTCAATTATAAACACTGACTCTTTTATTTTATCTGACGAAGAGGCTCAAAATAGCCTCTTTTTTGTTGCTTAAAAATAAAGAAAGGAGTTGATATCAATGTTAAATTTAACAATTGGACACGCTTCAAAAACAGAACATTCAGGTATTACAAATGGTGTAGTTGGCGACCAAACAGGAAAAGAAGTTTGTATGCGTTCGTATTATATGCATTCCAAAGGTTGGTACGCTCTTAGACCTAAAAACATCGACCATGCCAACGCTATTGCAAAGGCTATGATTCGCGCATGTAAAAACGACAATATAGGTTATGACCAATCTAATAGATTAGGAATTATTACATATGGTACAAATTCATCTGTAAAAACAGAGTGTGATTGTAGTTCATTGGTGCGTCAATGTGTTATTGAAGGTACTGGAAAAGATACTGGTAATTTTACAACAGCTAACGAAAAAATAATGTTATTAGCTACAGGTCTATTTGAAGATGCCATTTCTGTAACTTCTTCTACTGTACTTTATAATGGTGACATTTTGGTTACAAAAACTAAAGGTCATACTGTAATCGTTGTTTCTGGAAATGAACGTTCCTCTTCTAATCACACAGAGAAAGGAGAAAATAATTCTATGATGAAAGGTATGGATATTTCAAAATATCAGCCAACTACTTTAGACTTTAACGGTGCTAAGAAAGCTGGTTATGAATTTGTAATTATTCGTATTGGATATAACTCAACTAAAGACAAGCACTTTGAATCTCATTATACAAACGCAAAGTCTGCTGGATTAAAAGTTGGTGTATATTTTTATACAACAAAATTAACCGAAGCTGATGCGATTGCAGATGCAAATCGAGTTTTGGGTTGGTTGGGAAATAAGTCGCTAGACTTTCCAATTGCTTATGACATGGAAGAATCTAGCATGAAATCTTCCGCAAGAAAAGATTTGAACTCTAAACAGTTTAATGCATTTGCGGACGTAATTAGAGCAAAAGGATTTGTACCAATGCTTTATACAGGTTCTTCTATGTTTAATTATTATTTTAACAAATCATTAATCAATGATCATTTATGGATTGCTAAATATGGGAAAAATGATGGACAGAATCATGGATGCCCTAATGTAGGAAAACAAATTGCGATTCATCAATATACTTCTGCTGCTATCTCAAACGATTTTTATAAAGCAAAACTGGATCGTAATCAAATGATGATCGGCTATGAAGATTTAATGAAAAAGGTCAATGCTCCTTCTAAACCTGTAACTCCACAGAAACCACCCGTAAACAATTTAAATCCGAATAGAGAAATTGTAAGAACAGGACAAGTACATGCGAATAACTTTGTTCAGGCTGGCTTAGTTGCCGATGGTATTTGGGGTGCTAAAACGAAAAAAGCGGCAGTAAAGGTATTACAACATGCACTAAATTTAGATTATGGAAAATCAATTAATGTCGATGGAATTTGGGGCATTAAGTCAAACGAAAAACTTGGACGGCATTACGTAAAACGTGGAGAAAAGCAGTATATGGTTACTGCGCTTGAAATATTGTTAATGCTTAGAGGATATGATTGCAATGGTGTCGAATTACCTGGTCGCTTTGGAGTTGGTTTGTATGAATGTGTTAAGCAATATCAAAAGGATAAAGGCTTACCTCAAACAGGTAAAGCTGATGCTGAAACTTTTAAGTCATTAATTTCTTAGATAGGAGGTGCTTTGTGGGTGCGATAGACAACTTAAAAAATATTGATGTTTGGTCAGTTTTTTATGGGCTTATGGTATTTATCCTATTTGGACAAATGATTTATAAGACAATTGTAGAGGGCATTCTTCAGAAATTTGAAATAGAAACAAAATCCATGAGACAAAAACGTGAAGATCATGAACTTCTTGTTGCTACAGCAAATGGACTTCAGGATGTTATAAATGAATTAAAGGAATTGTCTTTAAAACATGAAAAAGATATTAGACAAATGTACGATGATAATATTACACATAGAGATCAGTCAAGATCTATAAGAAATGATTTTAGAGAATTAATTGATTCTATTGGCAAAAAGCTTGATGCAATGCAAAAGAAAACCGATGAAAGATTTTTAGAAACAGAGAAAAAAAATAATAAACGCATACGAGCGGAATTAAAGGATAAGATTGGTCAGTCTTATAGATATTATCATCAAAAGCAAGAAATAAACGATATGGAGTTCGAAGCTTTAGAAGATCTTATAAAAGAGTATGAATCTGCAAATGGGGAGAACTCGTTTGTACATTCGGTTGTTCAAAAAGAAATGTACACTTGGAGAAAAATTGAACGCAAATAAAAAACAAGGGCAGTTTTTAACTGCTCTTTTGTTTTTATAGGAGTAAAATTGGCAAAAAATATTGGAAAAAGATTCGAGGAAAATTGGAAAAATTCTATTCCTGAAAATATATTCTATTACAGACCAAAAGATGCTGCTCAATCATTCGATAGAAATATTAAAAACAGTACCTTGAGATTTAGTGCAAAATCTCCATGTGATTGTTTTTTATTTACAGGAAATGTTTTTTATACATTAGAATTAAAATCTGTTGGAACTTCTAGCATTTCGTTTGAAAAAACAAAAGAAGAACATGGTGTTATACATAAACATCAAATAGATAACTTATTAAAGTTTTCAGCTTATAAAAACGTAGTTAGCGGTTTTTTGTTTGATTTCAGATTGAGTGGAAAAACTTATTTTTGTATGATTGAAGAATTTAAATATATGATTGATCATTTAAACAAAAAATCCTTCAATGAAAAGGATTTATATGAATGGTGCAATCCAATTATTATTCAAAAGAAAAAAATAAGAACAAATTATAGATATGATGTCGAAGAATTTTTACGAGACACAATTTTATAGGAGGAAAAAGGAATGAAGATTAAAGAATTTGTAGAGGAATATAACAAACGAGTTCCAAAATTAAAGGAGCAGTTTTTAAAAGATAATTTAAAAATAAATACATATGTTCCATATGTTAGAAAAGATGCAATCGCTCAGATTGTAGCTGAAAAAACAACTTTTGAACAGGAATTTTACACAAAAGAAGATGGATCTATTGGTGTTAGAAACACTGGAAAAATCAAAGTCAATACCAGTATGCAAGCACTTCTCTTCTGCCGTGTTATCATAGAAAATTACACAAACCTTGAAATTACTGATAAAGATAAATTTTATGAAGACTACGACTTATTAAATGAAAGTGGAATTTTATCTGAATTGATGAACGACTATGAAGGACATCCATCAATAATTCCTTACTCAGAATTAAAAGAACTGAAGAGAATGATCATATCTAAAAGGGAAGACATTTTAACGAACTATGCTTCTCCACAGAATTATATTGCAAATCAGATCGATAAAGTATTAGAAATTGTCAATAAGTTAGAACCAGTTTTAAATAAAGCATCTATTTACTTGAAAGATTTAGATGATGACAAACTCACAAGATTAGAAGAAATCATTAAATCTGGAGTTGGTGTCTTTAAAAAATAGAAAAGCCGTAGCTAATTAGCTACGGACAGTTCTATTCCTTTTTATTCCTGCTCTTATACAAAGTTATTTGTAAAAGATACTTTCAATTTGGATACCATGATTTAAACTGATATGTAAATTGAGTTGTTTGATCTTATTGCGTGCACTTAGCACAACAGTTAAGACCAAAATACTACATAACAGCATCATGATAAAAATAATGAAGATGTAAATATTCACTATTTTTTCCTCCTTTTTTACAGGGCGCATAGTGTGTATATTATGTTCTTTTATACTATAACATAAATGCAGGATATTTAAAATATTTTTAGGTCGTATATCCGTCAAAAGTTATACGACTTTTATTTTTGGAGAGCTATACTACTCTCCTATTTTTATTATAAAAAATTGGAGGTAAATATGGCAAAAAATGATCTGAAAGATTTAATAAGAAAACTTGATAGAATCGAAAACCATCTAGCAGAAGAAATTGCACCAGAAGTAAATAAGCTTTTAAAAGAATCTGTTCGATTTTCTTTGATTGATTGGTATAACGATTATGATCCTAGAGTGTATAAACGGACTTATAATTTTATGAAAATTTTAGATGGGACTGAAACTAAAGGACATGGAAACTTAATTACTATGACTGTTGATTCTTCTTTTATGGATGATTATAAAGGTTTTGAAATTCCTCCATATCCAACATATAAACCAACAACATTAAAAGCTAGTACTGCTTTTGACTATATGTTTATTAATGGTGAACATGGACATGGTAGATGGTTAATGCATAAATCTGTTCCACCATTTTTAGTTGTTGATGAAGATATACAAGACGGTTTTGGAGGAAGAATCAATAAAATAATTGACAAAACCATAGAAAAGATCTTAAAGTGAGGTGAGTAAATGGCTGGAAAAGCTGAATGGCAATATGAAATAAAAACAAATGTAAAAAAGGTAATCGAAGAAGTAGAAGATCTGCGAAGAAAAGTAGATGTTATTGAAAATTCAGATCATAAAATCCAATTAGATATTGATACTAAAAAATTGGATAGTGTTCTTACAAACTTGGATAAAATGCTTTCCAGTATAGGAAAAGGCAGCAATGACTTTAAAGAATTTGAAAAACTTTCAAAGCATTTAGAGAATATTATTGTAGAAGTACAGTCTTTAAAAAAAGTATTTGAAAATACATTTTCTAAAGGTTTTGATACTTCTACTTCTGTAAAAGAAATCGAAAACCTTACCAATAAAATAAAAGAACTTGAAAATGAATTATCGAAAATTAAAAATGGAAGTTCTGATTCAAAAGAGAGTCTTGGTATAAAAACATTAACCAGTATAGAATCTGATCTAAAAAAGTTTCAAAGTAGATTTGAAAAATTAGATATTAAAAAGCCAGTAGATTCAGACAGGTTGCCAGAATATTCTAATGCTTTGAATATTGTCAATTCAAGAATTAAAGAATATGAAAGTCTTGTTGATCTATTAAAAACAAAAGATATTATCGATGAAAACGATATTAAAAAAGTAGAAAAATTAAGTGATGAAATTGAAAATGTTTTTCTTAATACAAAGAAATTTTCAGCTTCGCAAAAAGGAGCGTCATCAGAATCAAGATGGAAAGAAATTGATAAAATTTCTAAATATCTCGAAAAAAACACAAAAATATCGAAAGAAGCAAAGAAAAAATTACAGGATTATATTAATCTCTTAAAAAATAATGATGTTCCTGTTAATGTTGCAGAAATACATAAAGAATTTATCAAAGTCTCTGAAGCTGAACGTGTTGCAGGTAGAGAAGGTAAAAGATTTCTTGATATCTTAAGTGATAAAACATTATATGGTTTTGCCACCCAATTAGCCGGATATTTCTTATCATTTTCTGATTTTTTAAGATATGCAGCAAGTGGTATTAATGTAATTAGAGAATTAGATACCGCTTTAGTTGACTTAAAGAAAACTACAAGTATGAATGCTTCTGAAATAAACAGTTTCTATTTTGATTCAAATGATATTGCTAAAAAGATGGGTGAAACGACAAAAGCCATTATTGATCAAGCTAGTGCATGGAGTAGACTTGGTTATAGTTCTAAAAAGGAAGTAACAGAAATGGCTGAAAAAAGTGCGAAATTTGCAGCAATTTCTCCTGATTTAGATATGGAGTTGTCTACTGATGGTTTGGTTTCTTCTATGAAAGCATTTGATATTGAAGTAGAGGACGTAGAAAGAAGAATCATTGATAATATCAATCGTATTGGAAATACAGCAGCTACCAGTAATGGTGAAATAGTTAATATGCTCACACGATCTTCTGCTGCAATGGCAGCCGCTAACAATACAATTGAAGAAACTATTGCTCTTGAAACAGCGGCTGTAGAAATTACAAGAAATGCAGAAGCTACAGGTACAGCTTTTAAAACAATTTCAATGAGAATTCGTGGCTATGACGAAGAAACAGAAGAATTGTCTGATGATTTGAAAACAATTTCTGGAGACATAGCAGATTTAACCAAAACAGCTTCGAAACCTATGGGTGTAAGTTTGTTTACAGATGAAACAAAACAAACTTATAAATCTACATATCAGATTTTAAAAGAAATTAGTGATATATATGATGAATTATCTGATAAAGACAGAGCGGATCTTCTTGAAAAATTAGCTGGAAAACGAGGCGGTCAAGTAGTTGCTGGTCTTCTATCCAACTTTGAAGCTGCTGAAAAAGCTCTTTTAGAAATGGAAAACGCCGCTGGCAGTGCTGATGAAGAAATGAGCATTGTCGAAGAAAGTATTGATTATAAGATCAATCGATTTAAAGAAACATGGGTCGGTACTGCGCAAGAAATTATTGATCGTGGAGACATTGGTAAAATAATTGATGCGTTTACTGAAATATCAGAAGCAATTGGACTTGTTGTAGATACTGTAGGATTAATTCCAACCGTAGCTGGTACTGCAGGATTAATTAAATTTGTTAAAAGCTTTGCTTGACTAAAAAGGTTACGCAAAACTCGCCTATAGTTTTGATTGGGTAATCATAGATAAGGAAGTAACATAATGGCGTTACAAACAAGTCTATGGATACATGGAGCTTTTAATAAAACTCTGCAAACACTTTTAGCGGAGTATAAACTATACATGGAGGAGTAAATGCTTGAATTCACGCAACTGTCTTTTTTACGCAGTTGATAGCCGCAGTACATATCAAACCAAATTGGTCACGAAAGTAGAAAAAATTGATATGTGGATATATGGTAAGATTAGCGAGAGCTAATGTATGTGCCTAAGTATTATTAACAACGGGTAACGAGCAGGACGGCACTCCACTCTTTTTGAGTGTAATCGTATATAGAAACGAAGGATTATGTGCAAAACACAGAGAGCAATCCCCACAGCCTATCCATCCTCTAAGTGAGTTACAGCCATATGTAATAATCGCTTATAAGGCTTAGAGTATATTGTTATTTATAGGTTTAAAACAATATATCTGAACGTAGTGTTTAGTTCAGCGAGTAAAAAAAGAAACTTATAGCTATTTTTTAGAGATAAAATCAATCTTATCTTTGCTATCTATCAATCTAACAAAATCAGATTCAGAAATTAAAACAGAATTTCCTTCATCTGATTCAATGACCGTAAGATCATTGTTTTCAATAGTGTTTGACATGATAGCTTCAGTATTATTCAAAAAATTTGATAATGACATAATATTCATAACTTGATATCCCCTCTTTCATATCGGATTATATCACACTTTGTCGAATTATGTCGAATGATTAATGAGTAAGTTCAATTCACAAAGTAACAACTTTGTATAAATTGAAAGAAGTATCGTAAAAAATACGATGCTCTGACCATTTTTTAAGAGGTGCAGGAGATAAAAGTTTAAAACGTTCTACATAACAATTAATAATATTAGATAATATAGGAATGATTTTAAATTTGCTGATATTGAAATCTTATTGTATAATAGTGTAAAATTATTATATGGAGGAAAGCAATGTCAACTAATAAAAGCAATGAAATCTACACAAACGTTTTAAAAGAGAAAAATATTTTAATACATTCTAAGGATAACAACACAAAAACAAAAAATGTTATTCCACCTGTAAAACCAAAAGAAAAGAAAACTGAAGAATAAAGGAGTCGATCGTTATAAGTTGGGTTACAGAATTAATTAATAATATACCTGAAATAATTTCTTATATTGTTTACGGATATGTTTATTTAACTACATACTATTGGATATCATTTAAAAATAACCAAAATTTTAAAAATCTTATTGTTAAAAGTGTTGCTGTAAGTTATTTATTAACAACATGTTATGATTTAATACTGCATAAATATAGCATTATTATAGAAAATCCAAATTATAAAGTGGTGATTTATTTTATAGTCAGTGCTTTTTTAGGTATTCTTGTTGGAAAAATAGTTTCTCACAGATGGTTCAACAATTTATTGCACACTTTACATATTGGCAGAACAACTAATGAAAATATTTGGGATGATGTAATTAAACCTGGAGTTTGGTTGCGTATTTTTATGAATGATGGAAGTTCATATTTAGGACAATATAGATATGGCGAACCATTTAAAAGTGAGCCAATTATTGTTCTTGAAACATACCAAAAATTGAATAATGATGGCGATATTGTAATCGATAATTCGCAAATTCCAACTGAAAAAATAATGTTAAATACAAAAGGTTTTGAAAAAATCGAAATTACATATCCATAAAAATTCAAAAATATCAAAGATTTTTTAAAGAGCAGAAAATAACTTCTGCTCTTTTTGTTATATAAAACTTTTATGAAAATATTTTTGGAATGTTTTCAATCCCCTGTAAAAAATTTTCAATTGCATTAGGATCTGTTAGTAGACTGTTTCCTAAAGAAGTCGCAGCAGAAAATAAAGCTTTTAATGATAATCCACTGCATTTTGCAGCTTTTGTTTTTATAGCATTCCATATAGTATCGTCTCTAATATCGTCAAGTAGTTCATGTCCTTGCCATGTAAGACCAATAATTCTTGCAGTATGTAAATTACCACCATGAAGATTAGGAGCTTCAGCTAAATCAATAAGATCAAATTTAATCATTTGTTCTAATGCATATGATAGTAATTGTTTGTCATATTTGGCGAATTTGTTGTTTTTGATTAACTGAACATCTCGTATTTCTTTGTGTATATGTGGAGTAACTGATTCAGAATCTTCATAATCAAGTTCTTTTTCGATAAACAACAATATATCTCTTACATAATCTGCATCTAATCTCATAATAATACCTCAGAAAGTTGGTGATAATATGTTAAATGAAACAATAAAAACTATTAACAAATTTAATGAATGTCTTGAACATCGTGAAGACTTAACTGACGATGAAATAAAATTTATAACATATTTTAATCTTGAACTAGCAAAAAGCATCATAGAAGATTTAGGAAGAAAAGATGCTTCAAGTTTAGCAAGAATAATTTTAGCCGCGCTTCACATTTCAGAAAGGTAGATAAACATATGTATAATTGTAACAGAATAAATACTAAACTACAAGCTCTTGTTGATATTACAAATTACCTAGCAGAACATAATTTTACATATGATGAAGCCGATGAATTTGTTGAAATGCTCACTTGTGAATTATCAGAATCAAGAGACTGTTATGGATATAAAACAGCCGATGATTATTACCACAATAGGCCATGTTGTAATATTGGACGAAAGGTAATTATTCCATTAAAAAAAATATCCATTGATGATTTGTGATACTTCATTGAAAAAGAACGACACTCATTCTGAATCAGAAATAATCATTCCCATGAATCATGTTGAAGGGTATTTTTGAATTATTTATTTTCACAGAAAGTAGGTGTTTAAAATCACAACAAATGTATTAGAAGAAATTGCTAAAGTATATGTACTATTCGGTAATAAAGCATGGGAAAGTTCTGTGTATATTCCTGATAACTTTGAAGCTTTAACAGATATAGAAAAAGCAAATTATAGGAAAAATACACAGATCTTTCTAAAAAGAATGATTGATACAGATTTATTTTACACTCTATTTAGTTGGGGTTTTAATGAGATTTATGAACATGAGCCGTTCGAAACATGGCTCAAAAAAAATATATATTTTGAACATAAACGACTGTCCCAAATAACTCCAACATTTGTACAGCGGATCAAAAACAAATTGAGAAAACAGAAAGAAAAAGACTAATTATTGCAATTAGCAATATTATCCATTGTCTAAATTCTTCATGTTTACCTCTCCTGTTTTGAATTTTATCTTCTTTTTTGTTTTCGAAATAATATTTACATTTAGAAGTCAATCTTACTTTCCAAAAGATATCAAAATCATTATGTTTTGATTTTTTGCAGATATTAAGCATTCCATCTTCTTGCAAGAAATGGATACAACGAGAAGCTTCCTTTTCTGTTAAATTCAATTTAGACAAATCAGACTTATCAATAGAAACTTCATTTGTATTGCTATTTTGATTTTCTTCTAAAAAAATTTAATGAGCTTTTCTTCTTCTGTAAGTTTCACAATAGAACTCCTTTCTAAAACTTACTTCCGCAATTATTACACTTCCAAGTCTTTCCATTATCTCCCATTCCAAAAATACCGAATGCAGCAATTTTAGTAGCTTTCTTCATCATGGAGATTTTGGAGAGATTTGTTGATCCGCAGATTGGACATTTAGGCTTGTTGAACCAGTCTGCTGCAACCTGATTATTGTGTGCTATTTCTTGTGGAGTAAGGGTGCAAGGTTCTAAAAATGGATTTGTTTCAGGTCTTCCATACTCAGTTTTTAAATCTACCCATATTGCTTTTGCTGTATTTTTATCGCAGTTTGTTAATTTTATGATTAAATCCATAGCTTCAATCATTTTATCTTCTGCGATGTATGAAAGTAATGTAATTCCTTCATTTCCTATTTCATAAAAAATAAAATTGTAAGCTTCTTCATAATTCATAATTATGACCTCCACGAACTTTAATACATTATTATAATAACATAATTATATTATTAATGCAATTTAAGACTATAGGCGAGTCATTAGATGTAATTAATGATATAAATAAAACTTTAGATTATTCTTCTTTAACAAAAGGGATGTCTGATGCTGGTCTTATTTACAATTTAAAAGACGCTACTGCTTCTTATTCTACAGAGGCAGTTAAAATGGCACTTGCTCAGACAACATTAGATGAAAAAATCATTGAATGTATTCTGTCTTCCAAAGGATTAACTGGCGAAACTCTTAAAATGACCACAGCAGAAATTGCAGCAAAAACAGCAACAAATGGAATGGCTGCTTCTCAAACAGGTGCTACAGGAACTACAGTTGGACTTACTTCTGCAGTTAAGGGATTGTGGACTACTTTAAAGGCTAATCCTCTCCTACTTGTAACTGCTGCCGTTACTGCTGCCGTTACTGCATGGAATATATATAAAAATCATATTGAAGAAGTAAGGCAAAAAACTCAAGAAGCCGCTGATACTTTTAAAGACTCTTCTGCTTCTGTTAGTGATTATACAAAGAGATATGAAGAATTACAAACAGCTCTTACAAAAGCAAAAGGAAATGAAGAAGAAACTTATAATATAAAGAAACAGCTTTTAGAGTTACAAACAGAACTGAATGAAAATTTTGGTGAAGAATACGGTAAGATTGATTTAGTAACCAACGCTTATGAAAAGCAGACAGAGGCTATTAAAAATTATAATAAAGAAGCTGCGAATACATTTCTCAATGAAAATCATAATGGAATTGAAACAGCAACTAAAAAGATGACTAATGAGAATGTCTATTCTTTTTCTACAAACAAAATAGCTTCTGATTCTGAAACCAGAAAATCTTTACAAGATCTAGTTAATTCATATTCTGATAAGGGATTGAAATTTATCGAACGTGGATCAAATGTTGTTCAAATTCATTTGACAGCTAATCCAGAAGATGCTTATGAAACCTTGAATGAATTTTCTGATGATTTGCGTGAACTTGCAAGAAAATTAGGTGATGAACATTTATTTGATCAGATCTTTGAAGGTGCTTCTGATTCAATGAATAAAGCCAAAAGTATCATCGAAGATTATGGAGAAATCTATAAACAGTCTTTATTAGCTAGTATAGCATCTGATGATAATAAAGCAAATGTATTCAACTCTGCAATTGAAGCAGTCGAAGCATATAATGAAGCGGTTTTAAAGAGTGAAGATCTATACAGTGATAAAAATGTAGCAGAAAAAAGAGCAAACCTTGAAACCATTAGAGTTTCAATGGAATCTGATGTTGATACATGGGGAAAATATACTTCTGTTATATCAGATGTATTTGAACAAGCAAATACAAAACTACTTGATTTTAATAAAGAATTAACGTCAAATAAAGATTTGATGGCAGAAGCTCAGAAATTATCTGGATTATCACATCTTGATTTGGAAGGTTTTGATGATTCAGGAGCAAATGAATCATTCAATAAACTAAAAGAATCTGCTAATAGTTATGGAGTATCTGTAAATGAACTGATAGACGCTCTTGTTAGACTAGGAATTGTAACTGGAGAAGTTGAAAGTTCACAAGAAGAATTTGGTAACACTGTAGAAAACCAAAAATCTAAAATGATCGATCTGATAAATTCCATGTCAGATGGTTTTTCTATCTTAGACAAAATTTATGCAGATGTCGTAAATGGTGGTACATTTGATTTTGCGAATCTTGATAGTAAAAACTTCAAAGAACAATTTAAAGGTCTTGAAGATGAGTATACAGAATTTATAGAAACAATATCAAAATCTCCTACTGACATTAATGCATGTCAGGAAGCTTTTGATAATCTTACACTAGCTTATATTAATCAAAAAGGTATTCTTGATAATGTTTCCGAAGAAACGGCTGATTTAACAATTTCTATGTTGGAAAACATGGGTGTAGCCAATGCTGAAGAATTAGTCTATAACGCTTTAAATTCTACAATTTCTGATTATTCAGCCATAAAAGAATTAGCTGCTAATGCTGGAATAGATCTCGCAAATGCTACTATCGTAGAAATAGAACAATTAATCAGAGAAGGTAGTGTAGCTCAAGATACAGCTAAAGAACTCTTCTTTTATCAAACTCAGAAAGTTTTAGCAAATGAAAACGGTATTGACACTGTTGAAGATTGTAATCAATTATATGCTCTTGCTAATGCTGCAGGATATACAGGAAGTGCCTTAAATTATATTGTTAAAATCAAGAGTATTTTAGGAAGAATTGAAAGTGGAGAACTTAAAGGACTTGGATTAAGCGCTGCAGAAACAGAATTAAGAACTTATAATAATGCTCTTCAAAAATTATTAGCATCAGAAAAGAAAGTGAGTTTTTCTACATCAAGACCAAAAGGCAATGGCAAAGGATATACTGGCAAACCTACTTATAGTGGTTCTAAAGCGACAGAAAGTGCAATAGACAAGGCTTCAAAAGAAGCTCAAAAAGCAAAAGACGACTATAAAGAAATGTTCGATTATTTTGAACGAAGAATTAAAGTATTGAATGATGCTTTTGAAAATCTCGGTGATGGCATTGAAAATGTTCTTGGTTCTGAAGCAAAAAATACGATTCTTGCATCTCAGATTGGCATCTTAGATGAAGAAGTAAAAAATTATACAGATGCTCTTGCAATGTATAAAGATATGGCTAACCGCTCTCTCTCAGGTCTTGATTCTACAATCAGAGAAAAGATTGTTAATGGCGCAGTTGAGTTAAGTGAATTTCATGGTGAAAACAGCAAAGAAGTCGTTGAAGCAATGAAAAATTATCAAGGGTGGTCTGACAAGATTGCTGAATGCACACAGAAATTAGAAGAACTTAAAACTCAGATAAGAAAACTTGAACTTGATAAATTCAATAATATCATTAAAGATTTTACAGATCAATTTGATATCCGTGGAGATGCCATTGATAATATCGACAAACAAATCACATTGTTAGAAGAAGCCGGAGAATTAATAGGCGATAGTTATTATAATAAGAAGATAGAACAATCACAAAAACAACTTGCTATCCTTGAAAATCAAAAAGTTTCAATGGTAAAGCAGTTAAATGACGCTCTTAATTCTGGACGTATTCAAACAGGGACAGATGAATGGTTAGAAATGGTAAATGCACTTTCCGATGTTGAAGGAAAAATTCTTGATTGTAAAACTTCTATAGAAGAATTTAACAATGAATTATTAGAACTCAATTGGAAAGTGTTCGATCGTATTCAAACAGAATTCGAAAATCTTGAAAATGAACTTGGAAATTTGGCTAATTTATTTAATGATTTCAATGATATAAAAGTGTCAGATGGAAAAGGAACATGGACAAAAGAAGCTATTACCACTCTTGGACTATATGCACAGCAATTAGAACTTGCTAAATATCGTGTAGGACAATATTCTGAACAGATGAAAAAACTTGAGCAAGATTATCTTGCTGGGAAATATTCAGCAACAGAATATATGGATAAGCTTGCTGAGTTATCTAAAGGACAATGGGATGCGATCAATAGTGCTGAAGATTTAGAAGATGCTATCATTAGCCTTAACGAAGCGAGAGTTAATGAAGAAATCGAAACAATCGAGAAAGAAAAGGAAGCTTATCGTGAGTTAATTGATGCTCAAATTGAATTAATAGAGGAGACAGAAAAGCTTTACGAAAAGAAACAAACTCTTGCTGAAAAATCAAAGTCTGTTGCCAAAATTGAAAAACAGCTTGCGGCTATGGCAAATGATGATTCTGCTGCAACTATCGCAAAAAGAAAAAAACTTGAAGAACAATTAGCTGATGCAAAAAAGGATTTAGCCGATACAGAAAGAGAATATTCTGTAGAAGCACAAAAAGATGCATTAAACAAACAACTTGAGGAATTTGAAAAAAACAGAGATGCTGAAATAGAAAAATTAAAATTATCTCTTGAAGAAAGAGAGAAATTAATTGCTCAGTCATTAGAAACTGTAAAAGCAAATTCTACTATTATTGGAGAACAAATTGCACTAATCGCACAGCAACATGGAGTAGTTGTATCTGATGCAATTATTACTTCATGGTTAAAAGGAGAAGGGGCAATTGCTTCTTATGGCCAAACCTTATCAGCACAGTCTTCTGCTTTTATTGGAAATATTATGGGTGTAGAAGCAGAAATTTATAAATTACAGAACGATGCAAATGTAACATCTATTGCTTTATCAAATATGTTTTCTACTAGAGCAGACGGTCTTGTCGGTCAATTAACTGCTTCATATGTTTCTGAACAAAATCTCACGAACATGACTAGTGTTTTGCAAACTGGATTAATCAACACCCTTGAACGTGGATATGACATAAATGGTGTTATGAGTGCGTTAAACTCTATTGCTGGTGGTGCAAATTCTGTAGCAAATGCTGCGAGAAATGCTGCTGATTCATTGAGAAATATGATGGGCGCTCAGAGTAATTTTAATAGTAATACATCAAAACCGCTAGAAAGATATGAAATACGAGATAATAGAACTGGTAAGGTTATAAAAGTAACTCATAACAGGAAGGATGCAGATTTCTATCTGTCCAAAAATCCAGGTGCATATTATGAATCAACCTACGCTAAAGGATCAAAAGATATCAAAAAAGATGAACTTGCTTGGACACAAGAAGAAGGTAGTGAAATTATTGTTAAGCCAACAGATGGTGCTATTTTAACTCCTTTGCAACGTCACGATGCTGTTATACCAAATAATTTAACTGAAAATCTGTTTAAGTGGGGAGCTTACGATCCAACAAATTTCATCAAAGAACAATATAGTGACTATAATGTTTCTACTCCAACTCTTGTCAAAGTGGATTTACCTCCTAACAGCGTACAAATTACTTATGATAAAATGTTTGAATTTAATGGAGATTTTAATAACAGTGAAGAGTTGTTAAATAAAATGAGAAAAGTCGGTACTGAATGCACCAATAAAATTTTGAATGATATTAATAAAAACTTTAAGTATGGTAGATAATTACCTACCATACTTAAAGTGTCTACTAAATAAGAAACTAGGAAATCTAAAGTACAGCGCCGGATCGTTAGCGATCTCATATAATTCTGCAAATCAAATGGGATCGGCTATTGACATATCATCTTTAAATGTCTCTTTTATATATTGTGCAATTGCAACAATAAATTACACACAAGAAACAGCGTTTACAATCCAAAAAACTGATCGTATAGTCATTACGCAACAAGATACCAATAGAATATCTATATACGCATATGCTGACGACAATGATTATTCGGAACGTGAAACGCTGTCTGTATCTTGGCTAATTGGATATGTTTAAATAATTTCAAACTATGTGATTCTAATCAGGGTTCCAGTTAATACTCCGTTTCTAATTGGTGGAATATTCCCCCAAGCAGTAACTATTCCATTTTCATTACCGTCAGCATGTATTAAATACGATTTACCATCATCAGGATTGGTTAATATTAAAAAACCTTGATATTTTCCGCCGCAATTGAAAATTTCTTGTCTATCTGGAATTATTTCGCAGTCAATAGTCAGATTATATGTTTTATTGTGAGTTGTTATTTCAATAATTCCATAGGCATTTAGTAAAAAATTCGGATCAAAACTTGTTATTCCGTACTCCATGTCAACGATTGTTTTCTTATTTAGATGACAATTAAAATTATTTCATCAGTAACAGACTACTCTCCTAGTCTGTTTTTTATTATAAAGAAAGGAGGGATATCAATATGTATACTATTTTGATGAATCCTGATAAAAGTCTAACCACAACTGTTCGACAGGCATTATTTCAAAGAGAAACAGGTGTAGACAAAATTCAATTTTTACTTCCACAAAAGTATGAAGATGTGGATATCAAAACCTGTATCATTTTATTAAAATATACAGATCAAGGAAACGTTGCTCATAGCAAAAAACTTTCAATTGATGAAGACCTTTATAAAGATATGGTTAGATGTACTTTAGATGTAGACCTTGATCTTACAAGTTTTGCAGGAGATATTGTTGCAAGTCTAAGCCTCCTACGATTAAATACGTTAAATGAACTTCATGAAGAAGTGTTACATTCTGGTGAAGTTGTTATTACTATTTCACCATTAAAAGATTTATACAGTTTTGTAGGAGAAGATTCTTTACAAACACTTGATAAAAAAATGCTTGAATTAGAAGCAAAAGCGAAAGCCCTTGAAATCATGGCTAATAGTTATGATGAAAATAAAGCTGACGATTTGTCTTACAATAAGAATAAACTTCAATTAATGTCCAAAGGAAAACTTATTGGAAGTTCCGTAGAGATATTATCTAGTGGATCGTCAGGAGGCGAAAGCTCATTTGATATGGTTGAATTTTAAACACAGTAAATGCTGTGTTTTTATTATTTTATAACAAGGAGGAATATTTTTATGGCAGATTCTAAAGTAAAGTTCGCAACAGGCGAAAAAGCAAAAATAGAAGAAGCAAAAAGAACTGGTGCAATTGATGTGAATGATTTTGTTGTCACAAGTGATACGGATCAGTTAGCCTTTATTAACAAAGAAGGTGAAACGAGATTTATCAAAGACAGGACAAGTGAAGCTGTTCAATTTAAAGGAACTTCTATTGGAAACTGGACAGATGGAAAAACTGTACCTGAAGGAATTACTTTTACAGAGTGGTTAAAACAGGCTGCTCAGAAAGCAATCCCAGCCACATATACGAAACCTACAGCTTCAATCGCAAATAATGGTGGACAAGCTGCTAGTGCTGTTGAAGCTGGAACTTCAATCACTCCAAAATTAAGAGCCACATTTAACAAAAATGACGCTGGTAATTTAACAGCTCTTGACGTATTAAAAGATGGTTCAAAAGTAGGTGGAGGTGCAACAACTCCATACGATTACGTTGGCGAACCTATTGTAATTGGAGACGAAACTATTACGTTTGTTGCGAAAGCTACTTACGAAGAGGGTGAAATAAAAAATAACAATTTAGGACAACCAAGTCCAAATGGTCATATTACAGCAGGTTCTGTAAATTCTAGTAATTTTTCTATTACTGGTCAAAGAAATTTATTTTATGGAACGGGTGTCGGTGATTTGCCTGAATTAAATAGTAACACTGTTCGTGGATTAGCAAATAAAAAATTAAATCCTACGCAAGGAACAGTTTTTAACATTAACATTGCTCAAGGACAGCAGTATGTAATTTTTGCATACCCTGCAACATTAAGAGATGTTTCTTCTGTAATGTATGTTGAAACAAATGATACTGGTATGGCTTCTAGTTTTCAGAAAACTCTTGTTGATGTTGCGGACGCAAGAGGTGGAGAAAATGGCAAGAAATCATATAAAGTGTACAGTTATCGTATGTCAACACCAGCCGCTGCCGGAATGACATTTAAAGTAACGATTTAAGAAAGAGAGGTATTTATTTTATGGCTATTGATTCTAAATCTTTATTGGTTGCTGTGAAGGCGTTTGCCCCTGCTAACCCACTTCCGATCGACTCTCGTTCAGTATGGGATAGTAAAGCCGAAGCGGAAAATTATTCAAAACAGGCTAATGCGTATGGCGGTCAGATTATTACTGCAAAAGTAGATGGAGAATATAAACCATATATTTTACAGGGAGAAAATGGTAACTGTACTATTGAACCGCTTGGTGCTGATCCATCACAGTTAAAACAGTATGTTCAGATTGGAACACGACCGAGTGAAAATCAGGAACAGGGCGTAATTTATATTGAAAATAATATCGGTTATATTTGGAATGGATCAGATTGGAAAAAAGTTTTTGAAGACGTATCCTCTTCTATTACTGATTTTGAAAATAGAATTGGTAAATTAGAAACGGACATTTCAACAAAGGCTAATCTTGCAAATCCAGAATTTACCGGTTCTGCAAAATTAGATGGAAAAGACTTAGCAACTAAAGAATATGCAGATGCTATTGTAGCCGCTGCAAAAGCAGAAGTTCCTATTGTTGTTGATGACAGTCATCCATTCCCATCACAGGCTTATAAGGCTGGTCAGAAATATGTTATTGCAGAAGCTGGTACATATTTAGGACAGAAATGTGAGGTCGGCGATGTTATCCTTATTACAAAAGATTATTCCGAAGGAAGTACTGCAAATACAGATGGTATTGTATTACAAGCTAATATTGATGGTGCTGTTACTGGTGCAGAATCTTCTATTGATGGAGAAATCGTAGTATTTAGTGGTGCAACAGGTAAGGTTATTAAATCCTCTAAGATTAATATGACTGCGTTAAACGATGCTATTTCTAAAGCTCACGAACATGCAAATAAAACACAGCTTGACACATATGACAAAACACAGACTGAATTACTGGAAGCTGCATCCGCTGATGCACAGACAAAAGTTGCTGAATTAAAGAAAACTGTTGATGGAAAAGCAGATAAGTCTACTACTCTCGAAGGTTACGGAATTGAAGATGCTTATAATAAAACAGAGATTGAAGCAAAACTGAAAACTATTACAGATAATGTAAACACAAAAGTTGATGCAGCTACCGTAGATTCTAAGATTGAGTTAGCGAAAACAGGAATTTTAGAAGAAGCTTCTACTGCTACTGATGAGAAAATCAATACAAAAGTTGGTGATTTGGGCGAAAGTGCTTCAGTTGCAGATTTTGTTCAGAAAGTCGTTGGTGCAGGTGGAACAGATGTCGCAGAACAAATTGAACAGAGTAAACAGACTGCAATTAATGAATCAAAAGCATATACAGATACTGCGCTTACTATTACAGAGTTTTAAGGAAAGGATTATGGAATTATGACGGATATGAACAAATCTATTCTGTCTGTCGTAGCAACAAGTGCATCAAAATTGAAAGATGTTTCCATAAAAAACGGGCAACTAGTTTTTGTTAAAGACAAAAAATTAGTTGCCCTTGATTTAGGTGGAAAAAGAACATTTTATAATCAAATTGAAATATTAACTACAGACGAAGAAAGAAAGGGCATATTAGCTCCAGTTAATGGATTATTTTATTTCGTTGTATCTACCGCTGTTTTATGGACATATAACAATGCGTGGATTCGAATAACAACACCACCAAATGAAATAGTTTTTATAGGGGTTAAATTACCTGAATTAGGGTCTGAAAATACTTTATATGTAGATATGAGTAATAAAGATATATCTGTATGGAGTGATGAATTAAAAAAATATGAGGTTGTTGCAAACAAATCAGAAGCGATAACGACAGATGAGATATTGTCTTTGTTTTAATAAAAAATAATAAAGGAGAAAAAATATGGCAAGTGAAAAGGTTTTGACATTAACAGGTTTAACATTATACGATGAGAAAATCAAAGCAAAAATTGCAGAAGATGACATTACGACTTTAAATTCTGCTAAAAAATATTTTGACGATAGCAAAGTTCAGTTTGATCCGGCTGGAACAGCACAGACAAAAGTCGATGAACTGAAAAACGGACAGGTAAAATCAAATACAGATGCTATTACTAAATTAAATGGTGATGTACAGATTGTGGGATCTGTTGATCAGAAAATTAGTGTCGTAAAGGAAGATCTTGAAGGAAAGATTGAAAATGGTAAATATGATGATACTGCTCTTGCAGCTCGTGTTTCTAAAAATGAAACAGCTATTGAAACACTTAATGGAACTGGTGTAGGTTCTGTAGACAAAAAAGTTGCAGAAGCTGTGGCAAAAATTGTTGCAGAAGCTCCTGAAGCATATAATACACTGAAAGAAATTTCTGATTGGATTAGTACTCATGAAACAAGCGCATCTGGAATGAATAGTCAGATTCAAGCAAATAAATCAGATATCACAGAATTAGTAACTCTTGTAGGAACATTGCCGGAAGGAAATCCAGCAAATACAATTATTGAATACATTGATTCTAAAGTTGGAGGCGTAGATTTTTCTGCCCAGATTCAGACTGCTAAACAGGAAGCAATCGACACCGCTTCTGGCGATGCTACAACAAAAGCAAATAAAGCATTAGAAGACGCAAAAAAATATAGTGATGGACTCGCAAAGAACTATGCAACTGCTGCTCAGGGTGCAAAAGCTGATACAGCACTTCAGAAAGCTGATATTATCCCTGGAACAGGAAATGGTACAATTTCCGTTAAGGGGGAAGATGTTTCTGTTAAAGGTCTTGGATCTGCTGCATATGCTAACACTTCTGCCTTTGATGCTGCTGGCACTGCTCAGTCAAAAGTAAATGATCTTGCAGAAGGTGCTGTCAAAACAAACACAACAAATATTACTGAATTACAAGGTAAAGTTTCCACACTGGAAGCAAATAAGACTGTTGCAATTACAGAGGAAGAAATTCTTGCGTTGTTTGCTTAATAATAATATAAAGACGGGAGGAATAAAATTGGATGATAATAAAGTTTTAACATATCCCAAACTATCTTTGTTTTTATCTGAAATAAAAAAGTTGTTCGCTCCAAAATCACATAATCACGATGATAGATATTATACAGAATCGGAAATGAACACAAAATTAGAAGAAAAAGCTAATTCTTCTACACTTACAAGTCATATTGCAAATAAGGCATTACATATTCCTTCTGGTGGTAAATCTGGACAGTTTTTAAAATGGAATTCAGACGGAACTACTGTTTGGGCGGCTGATAATAACACTACATACGCAAGTATGACTGGTGCAACACCTACTGTTGCAGGTAAACAAGGCTTAGTTCCAGCTCCTACAGCAGGCACATCTAACAGGTATTTAAGAAGTGATGGCACTTGGGCTATTCCTCCAAATACAACATATGGAGAAATACCAAACGAACAAATTGATAACTTATTTAAAAATTTATAGTTTAAAAGAGATGTTATAAGACATCTCTTTTTATTTTTAAAAATTGAAAGAGGTGATTAAATGGCAGAATATGCTACAATTAATAATTTAAATAGATTTTTAACAAAAATTGTAGAAAAATTTGCAAATAAAATTCATACGCATACAAAAGATCAAGTAGGTCTTGCTAATGTCGAAAACAAAAGCGGTGCTACCATCAGATCAGAAATGACAAAAGCGGAGGTAACAAAAGCTTTAACATATACTCCTGTCCCACCTACAAATATCGTAGATCCAAACTTAGCAACTGTATCAGGTTTTGCTGCAGATGCACTTGCTACTAAAAATCAACTTAATGAACTAAATAAGAACTTACCGGCACGAAGAATAAACGATTTCAATCCAAGCGAGAACTTCAAAACGCATAATACAGCAATTTTTTATAGCCCGGCTACTAATATGGTGCATTTCTGCGTAAAAGGAGAGTTCAAAAATGGAGCTAGATTTATCGGTAGTCTTATTAATTACAAACCTAATTTTGATGTAATGCTACAATCATCTTTAAATGCTAAAGGGGCATACATAAGAGACGATGGTCAAATCATTCTCTATGAAAACAACACTGAAATAGGCGTTGTTGTGGTTTCTGGGTCATGGAGTGTAGGTGTATGAATTAGAGTGTTACCCTTTTTGCACCCATCCGCTCCAAGTAACCGTTTCTCCATTATTTGTATAATAGTTATAGTAAGTTTTTCCTAGGTTTCGTTTTGTTGTTTCTGTTACTTTTACAAGGATATTGTTTGCATCAGCCCAAAATACCTCACGGATTCCTGTGGCATATTCATCCATTCCCGGAGGAATGTTTTGCCACGAACCGTGGTTGTTACCAAGCCAGAAAAAAGATGTCTGATTCAATTCGCTAAATTTGTTTTTAGTATATACTTCAAGAAAATTATAGCGAAAAGTAGCACCAGAAGTGTTTTGCGCAGTATGTCGAAAGGGTAGTTTGCTTTCGACACCTGAAATCGCAGAATTAACTTCTTCGACAGTGGCAAGAGTGCCGTTTTTGCCGGAAGGTATAGAGACAGTATGGAGTCTTCCACCAGAAGATTCTCCGTAGAATCGGAGGTTTCCGTTATGGGCGTCAATTTCCCAATATTTACTCGGTCTTCCGTCTGGGGCAAATATGCGGATGTTTCCTCCTTCGGCATCTCCGTAGATTTTTACTTTTTTATTTGTTCTTTCTTCAAGATTCTTATTTAGTTGACAAATTTTTTGTCTTTTGATCCTATTTATAGATTTATTCATTCTCAAATTAATTATTTTTTTAATTAATAAATGTCCACAAATATACTGCATCAAAGTAGAAAGGAGAATAAATGTTTTTAAAATTTAAAAATAATAAAAATATATATGAAATAAACGTATCTGTAAGATATGATGGAATAGTTGTTTTAAAGAAACCTATTCCTTCTGATATTGATTTTCAATCTGGTTTTGAAATTGTCACATGCAAGGATAATGGTGAAGTTTATGGCGTTTACAATGACTATACAACAATTTATAGAGAAACTGAAGAAAGTATTATGCTTTCCAATGACGGTACTGTTTGGATTCCACCTGTAGATATTAGCCCAGAACCATTTCCAGAATATGTCCCTACGTTAGAAGAACTAAAAGAACAGAAAGTTGCTGAAATGAATGCAAAACAGCAGCTTGCAATTAAAAATGGTGTAGATGTAATTTTATCAGATGGATCTATTGAACATTTTACGCTTACAGAACATGATCAGACAAGTTTAATTGGCTTACAAACACAGGTTGTACAGGGTGTCCAAAATATTCCTTGGCATAATTCAGATGAAACAGAACATTGTAAATTCTATTCAAATGAAGATATGAAATTAATTACTTCTACTGCTATGGAATATTTAACATGGCATATTACATATTTTCGTGATCTTAGAATTTATATTCGATCTTTAAATACGAAAGAAGAAGTTAAGTCTATTGAATATGGAGTTACAATACCTGACCAATATCGCTCTGATCCTTTGAAAGCAATGATAGTTGCGAGTGTGAAAGAATAATGAAATACGGTAAATTTTTAAAGCCTTTTATATTGTTAAATATAGGAGGCTTTTTATATTATTTTATAGAAATATTGTGGCGTGGTTATAGTCATTGGACTATGTTCATCCTTGGTGGAATTTGCTTTTTAGTTATTGGAGCGATTAATGAAATATTTCCTTGGGAAATGAAATTTTATAAACAAGTACTCATTGGTTTAAGTATTATTACTTTGTTAGAATTCATTACTGGGTGTATCGTTAATCTTTGGCTAGGATGGAACGTATGGGATTATAGTAATTTGCCACTTAACATTTTAGGTCAAATCTGTGTCCCATATATTATTTTATGGATTCCAGTTACCATAGCCGCAATTATCGTAGATGATTGGTTAAGATTTTGGCTATTTAAAGAAGAAAAGCCCCATTATTATTTATAAAATAAAAGAAAGTTGGTGATATGATGAATTTATTTGGAGAGGACGCAATTATTGGAAATTTTCAATTGTCAAATTATGGGTTAATGCTTGGTTCTTTTGAATCAAATGTAAATAGTGAGTTTGAATTAGGAATGAATGATGAAACGATTGAAAAATATAATGGACATAAGCCAGTGCCAACATATTTAGGTCATAAATTCTCAGAAAAATTAAGACCTGTTGCTACATTAATTAAAAACGTATGCGACAATGATATTGTTTTTACAGAGCATGAATGTAGAGAAATTTTAAGGCAACTTACTGGATTTTATGGGTATAGGCAAATGCAAATATATTCATATGAATATGACGAACTTCTCTTTTTTAATGTTAGAATCAATAATGTTCGGTATAAAAAAATCGGTGGAGACACTGTAGGAATCATACTTGATATGGAATGTGATTCACAATTTGCATGGTCAAAAGAATATAAAACTATTTATGACATAAAAGCAAATGAGATCATATCCTTCTATAACATTTCTGATGAATTATATGATTATTTGAAGCCAGTTGTAATAATAACTTCTAAAGATCCTATTGCAAATCTTGAAATAAAAAATATTTCCGATAATAACAGAGTTACAAGTATAAAAAATATCTCTGCAAATGAAGTAATAACTATGGATTCCAACAAAGAAAAATTAAAAACTTCTACAGATAGACTAATTTTAAATGATTTCAATATGAATTTTATTAGATTGGTTAGTGGTATTAATAAACTCCAGGCTAATTCAAATATTAACTTGGAATTTTGTTATAAGCTTCCTAGAAAGGTGGGATTTATTTAATGTTAGGATTAGATTTATATAATAACATGGAAGTTCCACCTTTTATATTGTGCAAACAAAACGAAGATAGAATTGATATTATTCAATGTACAGATAAGAAAAAATCTATAAGATTTAATTCTTTTAATGAGATAACATTTTCTACTTATTTATATATGGACGGAGAAAAAAATAAGTTATACGAATCAATCAAAGAACTAATGATTGTGGAACTCCCTGACATTGGAAGGTTCGTTATAAATACTGTAAATATTCACTCAGAAGGTACAATGTTCGAATATAAAGAATGTAACGCTATTAGTGAAGAAACAAATTTGGCACAAAAGCACATCGAGAATTTCGTAATAAATAATGGGACAACTGAAAGTATTGATGGTGTCAAATTTTATAACCTTTCAGATCCTGAGAAAAGTCTATTACATTTAGTTTTTGAAAAGATACCAGACTGGAATATTGGACATATTGACAATAAATTATGCTCTATGGAGCGATGTTTTGAAGTTGCAAGACAGGATATATATTCTTTTTTAACAAACGATGTTTCTAAGGCATTTGAATGTATTTTTGAATTTGATACTATAAGACATTTAATAAATATATATGAAGAAAAAAATGTTGGTGATGATACCGACATCCACGTTTCATATCAAAATCTTGCCAATCAAGTAGATATCTCTTGTTCGTCTGATGACATTAAAACATGTCTTGTAGTAAGCGGTGCGGATGAATTAAATTTACGAGAAGTAAATATGGGATATGACAGGATATATAACCTTGAATATTTTAATAATACAGAATATATGAGTGAGAATCTGTATGTCGCATATAATAAGTGGAAATCATTATGGAATTCAAAAGTTAAAGATTACGAAAAATTAGTAACTTCTTATCAAGACTACTATAACAAGATACATTTTCTTGAAATTGAAAAGATGCCGGATGATCCAAATAGTACAGACTGGAAATTATTTGGGTTAAATCCATTAAAAGAAAAACTTGCTGTTTATGAACAAAAACAGGCTGTAATGATTAAAGCTGGACAAGCCAAGCCAGATCATAATGACTACTCTTCTGTTTATCTTCCTTGTTTCAATACAATTAATTCAATTAAATCTCAGATATCTATTGTAGAAAAAGAATTAAACAATTTAAAAGCAGCGCAAGAGGCTATAAGAAAGCAAATGGATGCGATTATAGATTTAATATCTATGAAGAAGAATTTTACTCTTTCCGAATTAAAAGAGCTTTCTAAATTTATTAGAGAAGATGAATTGTCCTCTGATAACTATGTTGTCACAGATACAATGACGGACTCAGAAAGAATGACAATGCTTCATGATATGTTGGAGTTTGGTCAAAAGGAACTTGCTAGAATATCTGTTCCTACAATGCAATTCACAATGGATATGTCTAATATTTACGCAATTCCAGAGTTTAAAGAAGAAACTAAAAATTTTAAAGTAGGTAATTATATCCATTGTACATTAAGAGATGATTATCATGTAAAGCTTAGATTGCTTGAAATTAATATCAATTTCTATGACATAGATGATTTTTCTGTTACATTCGGAAATATTTCAAGGAATAAATCTAAAAATATTTTTGAGGATGTTACAAAAGCACTTGAATTAGCACAGTCTGCTGCAACCTCTGTTTCATTCAATTCATCAAATTGGAATAAAGCAAATAAGGACTCTACTAAGATAACTGAAATGCTTACAGATGGTTTATTATCTTCCGGTAATAGGATTCATACTTCAAAATCAGATGTTGTTTTTGATGACCGAGGTATGATTATAAAAAATCATCCTGATGCTCAATATCCAAACGATGTTATTTTTGCAGGCGGCGGTCAGATTGTATTTAGCGATGATAATCTTAAAACAGTTAAAACAGCACTTGGTAGAGTTAGCTATGTTAAAAAAGGTGTTCGTTATGATGACTTCGGACTTCTTGCACAATTTGTCATTGCAGGATATATCGGGGGATCTGTTATTGAAGGTGATGAAATCATTGGTGGATCAATTACTGGAACATCTTTTAATAATGGAAATGGTACTTTTTCAGTAGATCAAAATGGCAATCTAATCGCAAAAAGTGCAACTGTTGAAGGAAATATTACTGCCAATGAAGGATATATAGGTGGTAAGAATGGATTTACTATTAAAACTGGTAAATTATATTCGTCTAATAAGAGTTCTTTTAATTCTACAAGTATTGGAGTATATCTTGGAACGGACGGAATTAGTTTAGGATTGAATACGCCTTTTTCAGTAGATCAAAATGGCAATCTAATCGCAAAAAGTG
>NFZD01005647.1_pt1 | contig 31849 bp, 44 predicted proteins | sample 1095381 | NCBI WGS metagenome assembly NFZD01 (sample SAMN03609891, study PRJNA323583) | gut metagenome | isolation source: feces | host: Rattus norvegicus | place: Denmark: Riget | collected 2013 | reverse complement strand
CGGATAACATTGGCGCAGGGCTGCATTACAGCGTCGCTGTGAAGCGACGACTGCGTTATCCCTTAATTGGGAAATCTTCCGACGGGATTAACACTCCCGTCGGTTTTAAGGAAACAGAATTAATAACAAAATAATAAAAGGCTCCTGCCGATTCCTCTGGCGACGCTAAAGACGTCGCAGTTTCATCAGCAGATTTGATATGAACAGCAAGAGAATCATACTTGAAGACATATTAGACGACTTGAGCGCTCAAGACATCGCTAGACAGTCTAAAGATGTAATTATCGAACAAGAAAAGTTCGATGCTTATCTGTTGTTCGCTGCTGAGCAGCAGAAGTGTAGTTTTCTTCAAAGCAAGCTTCGTTGGCAAGAGTATGACAAAGACACTGAGATTGATGTTCAGCACGAATATCTCAGAGAGCACGCCGCCAACTACTACAAGAAAGTCTTTTATACTGTTGAAACGACAATGAACGTCTGCTCATTTATTGATGAGTATAAGATTTCTTTCTGTACTTTCAGAAGTGATGATTTCAGTTTCAGCAGTGATTGTATCGAAAAACAATGGTCTGCTGAAGAGTTTGTTAGCAAAGATAAAGATGGAAGATTCCCTTGCTGTGCTATATGGGAAGATGTTGATTACTATTACACTATACACGATGCTATACGTATAGACTTCAAATTCAATCCGAATGTGACTCTACAGCGTTTCGTTCGTGATATGAATCTCATATACAAAAATATCTTTAGTTCATTCATTGCTCATTACTTCTATATTAAGCGCGACAATCCGCAAGTTGAGAACGGTTCTATAGATATAATGAAGAATGGAAACTTCGATGACAACAAGCGGTTTGTTGCAGCATATGAGTTGTTGACAGGAGAACATATTGAATATTGGAATGACGATAACTTGCTCGACAAATACAAAAAGAACTATAGAGGATGCTCGCTTTTCGTTCAGTATCTCATTGCTTTTCAGAGATACAATGATTAGGATCCGAATAGTAAGTACATCTTCGAAGTTCGTGGTATATGTGCAGAGAAGAACAATAAGTGGGAGAATGCGTATTCTTTGATGCTTTATGTAGTTCCAAAGTATGGCAAAGCGCCGTTCAATCGTGAAGAACTTTATGAATTCTTGATGGAGAATATAGTCAAGAAACTTCAAATCTTTCCAAACAAGCATTTCCAGGAAGTTGTAGAACTCTTTATGTGTGATGCCGGAGGTTATATCGATGGATTACGCAATAATCTTGAGAAGATTGCTTCGAATATTAAGATTGGTGGAGAAATGAACAGAGTCGATGTTTATTTCTTGAACCCTGCTGATGAGATATACCCTTGCGGGCGTAAGAAAGTCTTTCATAAAGTAAAAGACGCTCCTTACTGGAAAATGCAGTGGAAGCGTCTCGTAAGTCATAATCTTTTCTTGTAATTTCTTTATCACTTAACTATTTAGTGGTGAACCGCAGACAGATGATGGGTGTCTCTGAATCGGATCACAAGTTGATGGTTTCTATTCGCCGATTGGTTCTTTCGTTGATGGTTCTGAGATTGGATAAGGTGTATTTGTTGCGTCTGGATAGGTGTTGAAGTCAATGGGCGATGTATTCGACTTATAGACGATCTTTGTTGGATTTGCTGGACCGCAGTTAGAACACTGTCTTACCCAAGGTGCATAGACAGTTCCGCAGACTGGACAACGCCATCCGTCTTGAATGTACCCACCGCTCGGTTGTTGTGGCGTATTAATTTTGCCGAAGTCTTTCTGCAATTCTTTCCACTTCTTATCAAGGTCTTTCTTAGTTTCTTCGTCAAACTGAGTGCCGATGTCTTTTCCCCAGTCAAGTTTCGTTCTCTCACTCGCCTCGCAATGGAACTCGCTTGGGAATTTGATGTCGTCTGGAAGATTGCTACCGGCTTCGCAGATTCCGTGTGTAGTTGTGGGAACGTAATCAGGATCGTTCAGTTTGAACTTGTTGATGTTGTTATTCTCCATTTTCGATAATTATAAATAACATTTTGTATATATTGTACGTGAGATTCGTGATTTAGTTTTTAATCTGAGTCAAATAAATGATAAGCATCAGAAATAAACTAAAATCAATTATTAGAGTACAATTATAAACGATAGTTAAAATATGAGAAAGATAGGATTAAAAATACAAGACATAAAAGTCGGCAAAGAAGCATTCTATTATTCTTACGCCGATAAGTATACTAACTCAAAGTCTCAGAAGTGCGTCATTACTAGCGAGCCTTACGAAGTTTGTGATACACTCTGTTGCAAAATCAACATATCGCCTTCTGTAGTTGCGCTTGATAATCTTTCATTTGAAGACATTCCTGAGCGACACTTGTCTTCAAAGAAGATTGCTGCGAAATCACGCTACGCAATGTGGAATGAAGCAGACGGAACATATGATGGAATCTCATTTGGAGATTTCTTAAAATATAAAATGTACAAAAACGATTAATAGAAATGAACAAAGTTGACAAACAATATCTTGAATTAATGCAAGACATTCTCGACAACGGAACGAGAAAACAGACGCGAGCCGGAGAAGTTGTCAGTGTGTTCGACAGAACGATGCGCTTCGACTTGAAAGATGGTTTGCCGTTACTGACAACGAAGAAAGTGTTCACTAAAGGTTGTATTCACGAACTCTTGTGGTTCTTGAAAGGCGATACGAACATCAAGTACCTCGTAGACAACGGAGTGAACATATGGACTGACGATGCTTACAGATACTACAAAGAACAGTGTAAGAAGCATAATAACGCTCTCCCTTTCTACAATCCTGGTGAGGGGTACACATATGAAGAGAAGAAGCCCCTTGAGAAAGATGATTTCATAACGAATGTAACTGCCGGCTCTACGGAACAGTTCATATTCCGTGATGAAAAAGACGGAGAGTTCTATTCGTGCGATTATCGATTCGGCGACTTGGGTGACATCTACGGAAAGCAGTGGCGCAGTTTCGGTCATTCTAACTTCGACCAGATTCAGCATATAGTCGATACACTGAGAACTAATCCTGACGACAGGCGTATGCTCTGCGTTGCATTCAACCCAGACGTTCTGTATTCACTCGAAGGCTGTGCGTTACCCCCTTGTCACGTAATGTTCCAGTTCTATTCAAGAGAACTTCGTGTGTCTGAGCGTATCGCATACTACAATAATTATATTGCTGGACCGGATTGTCATAAACTATCTGATGAAACTTCAGAAGAGTGGCTCAATAATCTGAATATTCCTAAGAGAGAGTTGAGTTTGGCGTTTTGGGCCAGGAGTCAGGATCTGCCATTAGGAACACCATTCAATATATTTTCATACAGTCTTATGCTATTGATGATGTGTAAAATTACAGATACGATTCCCGGAGAACTCATATATCATGGAGCAGACTGTCATATCTATACTAATCAGATTGAGGGCTGTCATGAGCAGTTGACTCGCAAGGGTTCAGACACGCTACCGACTCTGAAATTCACTCCAGGAAAAGAATTCAAAGAACTTTCTGACTTTGAGTACGAAGACTTCATCATCGAGAACTACAATCCAGACCCAGTAATTAAATTTCCTCTGAGTGTGGGTTAAACAAAACATAACAATAAGAAACGAACTATGGTATATTTCATTTGCGAAAACAAAGACACAAACAATGCACTATATGAGTGCGAAATCTTCTGGCACGAAGAATATTCAACAAAAGAACAGAAGTATCTCTGGAACATTGATTTACATTCTCATTTCTATGCTGCGAACTTGACTGTTTATGTCAACGAGCATCCTATGCGTGGAGCGCTTCTTGAGGATTTTGTTAAAGATGTTGAAGAATTGTCTGAATTAAGAGGTTGGCTTTGGGAAAGAACTTCTATTAATAATGAATTAGACAAGACTTCTCCAAACGCACCATCTTCGTCAGAAGCAGAAAAGAAAGTAGAGAAGTACTGCGGCGATGTTATTCAACGCTTCGCTGATAAATGGGGATTCACAGTCAAAATTGATTAATTGTTCATATTAGCCTATGTTGTTATCAATTATCGCAGCAGTAGCAAAGAATAACGCTATCGGAAACCAGGGAGAGTTGATATATCACTTGCCAGACGACTTGAAGCGTTTCAAGCAACTGACGACGGGTCATACAGTCATTATGGGGCGAAAGACGTTCGAGAGTCTCCCGCACGGTCCTCTTCCGAACAGACGCAACATCGTCATCACTTCGAATTCCGATTGGAGTTATCCAAACGTAGAAGTCGCACGCAGCATCGAAGAAGCAATTCTCAAAGCAAACCCGACAGAACCTTTAGAAGAAGTATTCATCATTGGCGGTGCTAGTATATACTCAGAGATGCTGAAGAGAGGGCTTGTCGACAGAATATACATCACTGAGATTAAAGATACACCAGAGAATGCTGATGTGTTCTTCCCAGAGATTCCGGAAGACTTCGATGTTGAGTTCGCTGAGTGTCATTCCGCTGACGAACGCAATGCATATGACTATTGCTTTGTGAATTATAAGAAGATTAGAAAGTGATAAAGAAAAGAGTGAAAGAAAAGGTAGAGAAATTAATCTATAGTTATTGTAATTAAGTATATAATAAAGCATAGAGTTATGAAAGCAAACGAATCACTAAATAAGTTTGAATCAATATTTAATGTTGGTGATTATATTAGACCAATCAAAAAATCCATATTTTGTGAATTAAATGATATAGGATTGATAACATTTATAGATAAAAACACTTACTCAATAAAAACAAAGGAAGGAATGACGCGAGTGCATATTCAATTTCAAGAATATTATCGTAGAGTAATCCCTAACAAACAACAAGAGTTAGTTAGTTAAGTAGGTACAAAACTACATACATAGTTATTGTAAGAAGTCTATACAGAAATAGAGAAGGACGTTCGTTGAGACGTCCTTCTCTTATTTGCTTTCTGAATTTTCTCTTTCACTCGATATACTCATCACACTCAGGATTCGAGAAATCCATCTCGCTCATCGCTGCGACAGTTTCTTCTTTCCCTTTGTTGGATATTGAGTAGATTGCATACGGGTCGCCATATACATCACCGGAAGGAGTCTTGTACTCACCAGCGTACACCCAGACGACAATTACCTCATCTTCATCAGAGATTTCAGAAGCGAAACTTCTGGCTGCTTCAATCGCTGCTCTGTCTGAAGTGTACTCGACAGCATACTCTCCCGACCAATACTCTTCTTCGTCGAGAATACGTTCAGCGCTAACAGTAAAGATAGCACGGCGAGACCTTTGTATAGCCTCACTGATACCTTTCTCTACAGCTGCTTTCAGAAGTTCGTCGAGTTTTTTCATTGTTTTCTTTCCATCTTTCAGATTTATCAGAAGTCAGCGAAGTCGCTCATATCTTCAGCCTGAGCCTGCTCAGCATCTTTCTTCAGTACAGCATTCACGTCAGTGAAACCGTACTTAGCCCGGAAGCCGCGTTCAATATCTTTGATGCTGACGTGTGCATTCTCGATTGACTTGTTGATGATGTTCAAAAGTAACTTACCCTCACGAGGATTATTCTCGAAGAAATCATAAATCTGTGCGATGTCGCTAGTGTCGCTGCTAGGAGCCGGACAATTCTGAACTTTACCCTCGTTGCGCATCACTCTATAAGGAGTCAGCATCTGAACGACGCCACGTACGTACACTTCTTTCTCAACAGTCTTGATGTACATCATAAATGAGTTCTCAGGACTACCGATCATAATGTAGTAGATTGAGTAGTCTGGCTTGATTGGAACGTACTGAGCAACTGCGAACTCATATTCCTCAACGCTACCACCGTCGAGGATCTGGTAGTTAGCATCAGTTGAATTGATTTCACGCTTCGTCTTGTCACCAAACAAGTAGCGCCATGAGAGGTTCGAACCGCAAGCATTGTTGATACGCTCGATAGTCTGCTTAGCAACGTTACGATCCTGCTTGATAGCCATACTGATTGACTTCACAGCATTGCCGCTAACCGGCTCACGATTGTTGAACATAGCAGCGATGTCGCTCAGAATCTCAGGAGACTTGATGTTCACCAGTTCCTGGCCCTTGATGCGAGCGATAGCACACTGTGTCTCTTTATTCAGATACACGAGCACTTTCATACTTGCAGGAATGTAGTTGCAGACATAGAAATGTTTGCGGTTCACTTCCATCTAATCGAGGATTTCGAGAGAATCCTGATACTCAGTGTTCTTCTCAATCTCACGACGCTCGTCACCAGCCTTTCGGAAACGCTTTGCAAGTTCGGTGTTGTAGTATGCGTCAGCAGCGTCTGCTGCATCATAGAACTTCGTAGAAGAAATCTCGTCAACCATACGCTCCAGAATAGGACGGCACTGACGGATGATTTCATCCTTGATACGAATCAATTCGTTATTGTTCAGATTTTTTTCCATTTTATAAAATATTCAAATATTATTTTTGTCTTAATTAAGTTTCGTTATTGTTTCTAAGATGATATTAAAGAGCATTTATCTTGTCATATAGAAGCGTCTTAGCGTCTTTCATCTTCTGGATAGCACCAGTACGACGCAGCACTTTGAATACAATGTTACCAGGAGCAAACTCACCGCCTTCAGCGAGCGCTTCTTTACGACTTCTGATACTTTCGTCATAGAGTTTCTCTATTTCGTGTGTGATAATCTCAGCGGCTTTCTTAGAATGGCACTCATATGCCATCTTAGAGTACTTGTCAATAAGATTAAGATAAGCAGCGGCCTGACGCTTGATGAGTTCTCTCTGCTGAAGTTCATTACCGCCTTTAGGGAACTTCACCCATTTGCCGTACTTGATAGAGTATATACCGTCACTCTCGTTGTCTGAGCGAACATCTTGCACATAGAGTTCAACTGGATAACCGTAGAGTAAGAGTTTGTGCTTCTTATTCCAGGCATCTTTAGTCTGGTCGAAAGTACGCTGTAGAATCTCCTTAGACGCATACTCTTTCAAAGCATCATAGTCGACTACGATGTGACAATCGATGTCTGAGTACTTTGACCAGTTATATCCGGCAATAGAGCCGACGAGAATTACGTCTTCGATATGAATATCCATCTCGTCGATGTTGTCGATGAAGTCTTTTGCTATCTCATAGAGACGCTTGCGTATAATTGCCTTGAGAGAACCGTCTTCATTCCAGATTCTAGGATTGAGCGACTCTTTCTCTTCGAATGACTTCAGGTTAATCTGCGATGGGTATATCTCTTCAAATATATCGTCGATTTTTATCATCAGTTTGAAACAAAATCTAATTTTATTATTTATCATTGTTTTATGACAATGAATGTTGACTTTCGAAGAAAGATTCTTAATCTCTTTCTGAACAGCAATGATAAATAAAGAAATTGAAGATATTTCATTATCACACAGTATAAAGGCATATGACTTACAATGAATACATTGACGGACTCGGAAGCATAACACCCGTACTCGATACATCACGCTGGTCTCGTTACGAAACTGAAAAGGACGTTCAGGAATATGTGGATATGTACGGATATGCGCATATCAACCCGATGTCTACACAGATTGACGTAGACAGTGTTCTCTGGCAGCTCAATAACTGGCAGCAGCGCAAGATGCCGAGAGTCACGAAGAAGAACCTCAAGGAGGGTCAGCCGTGGCAAGACTACAAACTGACGGACCAGAGAGACGTTCCCACACCAACTCCGACGCCAGGAGGTGAAAGCACTTGGGAAATCATTTAAACGATAGAAGCGAGAACAAGATAACAATATGGCAACCATAAAAGAATATATACCAAATCCAATGACTGTTTATATAGACCCTGAGTACGAGGGAAATACAGTCGGACAATACGTCGTCGAGCGTCTGTCGAAGTTCTATCCGTACCCTCAGTTCGATTCATCGACTTCACCTTTCGATCCTTCACCAGGACCAGACCCATCGCCCGGACCCGATCCAAGTCCTGGACCAGATCCTTCACCAGGACCGACTCCAGACCCAAGTTCTTGGGAAGAAGACTCCGATGGAAATGGTGTGCCTGATATGATAGATGACTTGCAGAGAGAACAACAGCAAGCGTTGAAAGACCGCACTTGGGGCATAATCTAACAAGACACTACAAACTAAATATGTGAGACGTTATAACGAAAGTTGTAGCGTCTTATTTTTATTTCTGAATATTTGCAAACTAAATCAGATTATCTAAGTACAATAATTAGAAAATGTATTTTATTACGAGAACTAATTATGCTAACTTACGAAAGTCATAGCACTGCTGGCGTCTATGTCAGCGATGATTTGGGCGAGCATCACTTCGCTACAGAAGAAGAATACAAAGAATACAGAAACAAGAGATGGGACGCTGTACCCATCATCTGCGACACTTGCATCTACCATCTGCAAGAGAACAAGAAGAAATTCAGTTGCCCGTTAGACAGACATCGCAGTGAAAAGAATATGAAAGAATTCGGTCAATGCGAAGGCAATTGTAAGGCTTGTTCATATTATTGGAAGAATCCCGAAACTACAAAAGATTGGTACAAGTGGTACAAGAACGGCTTCTTGAGTCGCTATTGGTATTATAGAAGAACTATTGAGCGCAAATTACGTATCGGATTTTATCGCTCATATCGCAAGTTCTTCTTCTACTGGCCGTCTATCAAATACCCTTACTTTGAGTTCGTTCACAGAACGAGAAACGAATTTGAAGACGAATGCAACATATATAATATCGGTTGGATTTCAAAAGAGCATAGTTACGATAAGAAGAAATCTAGATTCTTTGAGAAGTTCTACTATACTCAATATCATTTCTCAAATGAGCATATTAATTATGAGTATGCACTATGCACGAGCGATTATTATGTTGACACATTCAATAATGTCAAGAGCAACGATTGTCACTTTAAGTGTCATAATGGAGAAATCTATCAAGTTCGACCCGTAAGAAAATATAAGTACTATGACATCTTATACAATAGAAAAGATGAAGATGAGTATGAACTCAAACTGAAAGGTCAACTAACTGAAGAAGAGTTCAACAAGCACTTCCGAATTCCAGAGCACGAAGAACTGATGACATTGCTTCAAGAAAGAAGAAATAAGAGAGAAAAAGAGAATGCAAAGAAAACTAAAACCGATAACACCGGGGAACAGACAGAAACTCAAGACGTATGTGCTTGATTTGCCTTCATACGAAGAACTGAGAGATTTGCTTATCAATAAAACGAAGGATAGAAAGAAATGATTCTACGCATCACAACGACAACTGGAAACAGATACTTCGTCGAAAGAAGAGTTTTCAATCTCTTCGGATGGGAGTTCTGGGTGCTTCATAAGAAACGCCCATTTACTTCATTCGAAGACGCAAGAGACGCTATTGAAAGAGAACGTCGGCAACGGCTGACTAGCGTCGTTGATAAGTTTAATGAGAAAACTGAAATAATGAGATTCGACTTATAAGATGAGAATATATACATCATACTTTGCAAATATCAAGACCCTGGCAGAAAACAATATCTATCCGGTTGGAATCTGCAACAAAGTTCCTCAGTTCTTCAAGAACCCGAACCTAGAATCTGTTGCTCCGTCTAACTCTATTCTCTATGAATATAAAAACTCTGCTCAGACTGATGAAGACAGAGAGCGTTATAAAGATCGTTATATCAACGAGATTCTATGCGTCTACAGATTTCATCCTGAGTATTTGACAGAACGCTTGGAGTACTTCTCAAGCCAGGAAGATGACAAAGACATTGCTCTAGTGTGCTATGAACGGCCGGAAGATTTCTGTCACAGACATATTCTTGCTGAATGGTTGAACGAACGTTTAGGAGACAAGTACATCATCGAAGAGTATCCTAAGTATCCACAACCAACAGAAAAGAAGAAAAAAGAAACACCCATAATAAAATCAAATCCTTTATTTTGACTATGCTTACAAAAAAAGAAATATTATCGACCATCAGTCGCATCAATGAAGAGAAGTTCAAGGAACTCAATGGTCGTCAGATAATATCCGTCTCTAAGATGGAAGAGTTCTTGTGCGAGAAGTTCGACGCCGAGACTATGGCTGCTAGTTGTGCAAAGAAAGGCGCTGAGAACCCAGACTACAAGTACGCAGGAATGACTGCTGAGGAGATTCTCAATATGTGGACGTCGAAAGCCGACGAATCGAAACGCTACGGTTCTCTTCTTGACGACTATACGATGCATCGCTTCGAAGGCAGTGAAGACGAACTTGAAATGTGGAAACTCGACAATAACTTCGACTATGACGAACGTCTGAAGAACAACTGTACGGGATTCGAAGAATTCTGGAAAGACCTTCAGTTATACGGATATGAGTACGTCGGTCGTGAGATTACTCTCTATAGGGAGACTGCTGCTGGCAATATAGTGACGGGACGTATGGACTGTCTGTTCAGACACCCAGGAACTGGAAACTTGTTCGTCATTGACTGGAAGACGACTGAAGAGATTAAGACTTCATCATACGGAAAGAAGATGAAGGGTCCGGCTTTCCTCTATGATGACTGCGACCACGGAAAGTACACAATACAGACTCAAACGTACAAGAACGACTTGATTTACGAGTACGGACTCGGAACTGAAGAGACTGTGAACTGCTGTGTCGTAAACCTTCTTCGTGAGAAAGACCCTCAATTAGGTAAGTTCTACCGAATATACAAGGAAGCACGTCCATTCCAGCATAAAGTGTTGGATGATATTATCGACTTTGCTATCAAGAAGAGAGAACTCACAAAGAAGATGGAAGAGAAGAAGAAATCGTGATTTGATGAGTTGGTGAGGAGAAGAAGAAGTCATCGATTGATAATTAGAGTTATCGGTCGATGATTTTCTTTTTGTCGATAAATATCGAAACAGAAATACTATATTAAGATGTACGATAACCAATCATTAGAAGAATCATACAAGCAGCATCAAAAAGACTTATCTCTATTAGAATACGGAGAAGGAATAGCACTAACTCCTGATGCATTAGAAGACAATAACGAAGATTTGTCTTTACCACCAGTATACCATACAGACAGGTTCTTGTTCAAAGATGATAATGTAGGAAAGAACGTTGTGTTGTCTGGAGACATTATCTATGAATTTCTTATTGGTTGTGAATCTTTAGACGCTCTCGACTATCAGGAATTTGAGTTAGAGAGTTCCAATGAATTCGTATTCGAACTGACTCCGTATATTACATCTAAGTGGACGGAAGAAGATGATGATTGGGTATTCGATGAGATGTATATCTTAAGAGATGTTCCGTCTGGAAACTATCGTCGTAACTATAAGAAAGAGATGTACTATGAGATTCCAGATGTATTTTTGAATATTCCAGATTGTGATCCGGAAGCGCTTCTTATGTTATTCACTGATTCAAATGCTTATTTGAACATATCGGTTGAATTTGATATGAAAGGTGGTTGGCGTGACGAGAATGATGAACATTGGGTTGAGTAGCCGGACGTTTACATCAAGAGAATTCAGAGAGTTGCTTTAGTCTGTCAAGAAAACGAAATAGAAATTCAAGATATTCTTCCGAGTGAGTGTATAGAAGAGATAATCAAGAAATATGCGAATGAGGTGATGGACGAGTATACTGAAATTTTAATCGGAGATTGATTCGAATTTTTGAAACTAAAACTGAATTCTGCTGTACAATTTTCAAAGAAATGATCTAAAACTCAAAGAAATGACTACAGCAGAAATTTGCGTATTGATTTATTTAATAATAGGGCTTCTGGTTACCTATTGCGAATTCAAGTGCATCTACAACAAACAAATCAAAGAAATTGAAGATGCTGGAAAAGAAGTCGAATCCAGTATGTATGGTATAGTCGTAACGACGCATACTATCGCCTGGCCATTGCTTGTTGCTTTCAGATATGCAACTATGCTCAGCAAACTCAAGAGCGGCGAATGGAAATTAAACGAAACAAAAGAAAATAACGAAGATTGATATATGTGGATAGCAGTTAACAAAGACGGGAAGGCAAGATTGTTTGAGATGCCTCCCAGAAGATTTCACGAAGGTCCGACGCTTCCGGCAGAATTAGTTGGTTTTAATGATGCAGTTTCTGTCGGAGATGGTAAAGACGAATACAGTTTCTGGGCTGTACAAGAATTCTATAAATCAAACAGAATCGGTGATAGAGCGCATCATGGTTATAGACTTATGACCGAAGATGTAGAGGACGGACGTCCAATTTGGTTCGAATATGTTCCCGATTGCATTAAAGATATGACTTGGGAAGACGAACCCGTTGAAGTAGAAATAAGCATAAAAAGAAAAGATAATTGAAATATGTTTGACAAAGATATTAATTTTCATCATCATGATAACTCTGTCAGATTTCCAGACGAAATCAAGATAACAGAGAAACGTGCTCCAACTGACGAGTCAGTGAGATTGCTCAAAGAAATGGAGGACAAAGCGCTTGATAGTCTCATTTTGAAGGTTTCTGAGACTCGTTCAAATAAATTCTCTTATGAAGTGTTCTTCAGCAGATATGCTGATGTTAATAGTTTTTGTTCGAAAGGCTGTATGATTATTAAGTTCAATTGCAACGGGAAAGACTACTCACGCAAAGTCACTTGCACAAGCAAGATGATGGACTTAGTGCATCAATGTCAGAATCGAAAAGCAACACTAATCGAACTTCCTATAGTTTTGCAGCAGTACGTCATTTTTGAACTTAGTTTGATGATTGCGAATATGCTTGTAGATACAGATAGCAACGTCATTGGAGAACTCTTCAGTAAGATTCAAGCCGGAGATGCTATCAATTTCGACATCAGCACGATCGAAGACAATATCGATTCAATGTGTTATTGAACTCAATCAAGTTCGTTCATGCAATCGAGCACTTCCATCTGCCACTTATTGCTGTAGTCTAACGGCGATTGATCAATGAAATGGTACATTGCTGTTGCATCAGAAACTCCAGAGAATGTAATCGGCTTAATAGTCTGCGCTACCTGATAGGTGGCGCTTTTTGATGCACAGGAGCACTCGAACATAATGATATATTCAAGACCGTTAAGAATCATCGGCTGATCAAATATCAGATATGTCATATAGTAACTTCCACGATTCTCATAGAGATTGAAAGTAATGTCATCTCTATCCAGGTATGCTTTCAAAGCATTAGTGAATTCTTTCTTATCAATCTTCGGCTGGTCGCTCTTGTTCTTCTGTAGCGTGCCATCTGATTTCATAACGAAACAACCAGTAGGCTTTGCTGGATTGATTGCGTACGTCTTCATAAATTTGTAGTTCCTGACTTCATCGGAGATTTGATGATGCTTTCCACTTATCAGATATAGAAAACCTCCTTTGCTGAGTTTTCTTTCTGCATATCTTTGTATTATTAGAGCCGCTATATGACTCCAGACATCATCGATGCTATCCAATGATTTGAGAAATTTATTGACTTCTCCTGTTGGAATGAGTTCTTGAATTACACCACACAACATATTCAAATATGCAGATGTGTTTGATGGTCGATGAGTTATTACGTACCACGTGTCTACACCGAACTGCCGCCAATTACGAACGCCGTAACTATATTCTTCACCACCACGAACAACTGGGACTTTGATATACTAAATCCAGAATTCTTGCTCATTATCTTGGATTCCGAAAATTCCGTTGAAGAATCTGTTCAGTTTCCTATAGCGCAAACGAGACTTGTCATACCATACTCTGACAATGAAACAACCGACGCTTTCTCCCTTACGATGTAGCAAGAGCATCTTATCTCCATTGTATTCAATAGTCTCATCTTCGTCTTTCAAATCTCCTAAGATGAATTCAAGATAGCAATTATCGAAGAAGAATCCGGAGTCAAATACTAATTGCAATTGTTTAGCAGACTTAATCAGATTCTTTGCTATACGTATAGCACCAGAGTGATAATCAGCAATACGAATGTACTATTTGAAAACTAACTGAATGAAGTTCAGATAATCGGGACGTTCGTGCTCATCGTCAGCATCAGACAAATCTGCTGCTAATTTCTGAGCAGCAGTCTTCTTAGGAGCATCTGATGTTTCAATGTCATCGAGCAAGTCCTCAAACAACAAATCGCTATAGTTATTGTCTCTCGTCATCTTCTTCGTCTTCAAAATCGGTTTCCTCGTTTTCTTCCTCATCGAAGTATTCTTCGTCCTCATCTTCCTCCCACTCTTCATCCTCGTCATCGTCCAAAGAGCCGAAGAAATCAATAAGCAAACGCTGAGCATCTTCAAATGTATCAGTCACACAAGACAAAGCGCTAGCCCAACTAATCATCACACCGCTTCTCTGCGTAACGAGAGCGATTGAGTAGTAATCTTGTTCCTGGTAGCGACCTCTCTAATCTCCGACGTAGAACATCTTGTCATAAAGCATAAATACGACTCTCTTTTCTTCGTCTTCATTATTGATAAGATAGACTGTAAATGGAGTATTCTCACAGAAGTCTTTCAGTTTCTGCGATACTTCAGTCACTCTGAATGTACACGACCAAGGCTGTGTAGTACTCTGTGACTTGTATCCTTCTTTAGTAAACCAAGTTATGTAGTCACATACTGGCTTCTTGTCTTTGAATGCATAGCAGTTCGGATCCTTAGTCGGTCCGATTTTATTAAAGTGTCCGATGACTTTCACGTCTCCACCTTTGACAAATTCATTCAAAGACGAGCAAGAGCCGTACTCAGACGGGAAGAACTCATCATTCAAAATCGGTTCTATGTTATTGTAGTGTATGTCACGCAATATTTCTCCCCATTCAATATCACGACCGAGCAACTTGCTGCATATTCCTTCTATGTCTGCGATAGTGTCTGCGTCATAGACAATATCTGTGCTGTAACTAGGGAGTTTTATTAGTTCGCCTTCTTCTCCCGTACGTCCGATGAGCATATAAGAATTCTCTCCACGAATCCACTTGACGTGCTGGAAACCGTAAGGCATTGCGAAACGCTTGAAGAGAACGAAACCGGGAACACAATTATGAATGTCAGCATTGAAAGTCATCTTTAAGTTCCACTCTTTCCATTCAGTCGGCTTATCGTCTTTTAGCGCTTCATCGACCCAGACGGTCAATCCGGCTGCTTTCTTCTCGTATACAGCAAACTCGTCATATCCTGTCTTGTCCCATTCATATCTTGAAGAATGATTTTTGAGAACGATTCTATATGTGCCGACATTCTCTACGAACTTGAAAGTCTCAAGACGATATGTCAAGAGTTCTATGAATTTCTTAATCCAACCGACAACTGCTTCTACGTCGCTATCGTCCTGTACCTTGCAGATTCCGTCCAGCCAGAAGTTCATAGACAAAAAGAAAGCACCCTCTTCATCAGAGGACTCTTCGAGAACCTCAGTCTTCGTATCGATGTTCTGGGCCTCAATCTAGTCTAGCAGGTCTTCGTATAGTTTGTCAGTGTACATTATAATATATAAAGAATATTATTGTTGATTATTGATAAACACTCGCATTAGGCATATTCAGACTTGGGTTCAGAGCACGCAGCTGGTTCCAAGCAGCAGCCTGAACAACTTGCATCTCATAGTACATCTGCCAAATCTGAAGCATTGATGAGTCAACAGTCACAAACTTCGTGTTCACGCTAGTGTTCACTCTGTTGATAGATGAGTTCAGTGAAGTGTCGCTGTCCGTTAGTGTCGTAAGTTTCGTATTAACACTGGTGTTTACAGCATTGATAGATGAATTGAGCGATGTGTCTTTATCCGTGAGTATTGTAAGATAATTGTTAACACTTGAATTCAATGCATTGATTGACGCATTGAGCGATATATCTTTATTCGTCAGTGTCGTCAGATAAGTGTTGACGCTGCTATTTACGTCATGTGCATATGTGCTCAAATCAAATACATAAGCATTTACACTACTATTTACAGAATTGATAGAACTGTTCAGACTAGTTGCTACGCCTTTCAGGACTGTGATGCTCGAATTGGCCGTATCGATGGCATTACATACTGATGTGTCAAGCGTATTTACATAATCGTAGAGTTCATATGCACCATGCTGGCTGAGTGCGAATTTAGAAGAATCGCTTGTATCGTGACTGTAGTCAGCAGTCAGCCTCATAAAATACAAGTCGTATGTCTCCATCAAACGGATTCTCTGATTAAAAGTATCAAAAACAAGAGATTCCTGTGGAGTTACTATGCTCGAATCATTGTATGTACCCGATGAGGTATGGTAAAATTGAATCATTGTCGTTTATGCATAAAAACCGATTTTAATTATTTATCTAAGTTTGTGATTCAACTTTGATAAACCTTATGATTCGGTTTCAGCAAGCAAGTCACCACTACCTTCTTTGTACTCAGTTGTATATAATTTCTCTGTATAAGCAGAATCAAGACGCCCGAATACATACTCGACAATGTTCGGAATTCTTACGACAGAACTCTCTACATAACCACTGTGAATCAAATCAGCGACAGTACGCCACTTGCCGTCATCGTCTTTAACCATAGAGTCAAGATGAAGTGTTATTTTCGATATGTAGTCTTGTCTGGTCAGGCGTTTGTAGAGAGTCATAATCACATCTCGCATCGTCTCAACATCTGGAAAACAACCGCTCAATTCAACGTAATCGAATTTCGTTGCGAAATCAGATGCGAAAGCGTCGGTCAGTTTCTTATCAAGCTGAGAGTCGAATTCATTCTCATAGTCCATCGTATGACCGTAGATTCGTAGTGTCTTCTTCAGCGTATATTCTTCTCCATCGTCCGGTAAGATGTCTTCTATGATATAACCAAGAGATTTGATAGACGATGAACAGAGATTAACTGTAATCGGCTGCTTGTCTTGCGGATCAAGATAATCTACCTTATATAATAATGTAGCACGGAAGTTGTTTCCTTTGAGACTCGTTATGAGATTATGATGACCGGTTCTGAAAGAACGCTCGTCATTCTCATACCAATCCTGAAGTTCTTCGGTAATATCACTTATAACATCAATGGACGAACGACGCTCTGCTTGCTCGAACATATCATCGAGCGTCAGATTCTGAACCTCTTCTTCATATGTCGTTAGTTGTTGTTCTTTTTGCATTATAGAGTTAATAAGTGCAATTACTTTTTGTTTTCTCCGACTGACATTTGTTTCTTTAGTGTCATCAGCATATTGATTGCAGAGTCAATCTCGTTCTGTATTGTGTTCTGTTCTTCTTCAGTGTATACGAGTTTATTCTTTAGACCATTCTCTCCCCAGACATCTCGAAGCAATTGAAGATTTGGGCAAAGTTCTGACTTGTAACACCAAGATAATCCTGTGAAATCAGTTATCCATTCTTCTGTCTGGCGGTTGAAGAATCCTCTCTTCTCATCATACCAACCCAAGTATATAAACATCGTCTTAGAGTCCATCACGTAAATCTCTGGACACGCAACCAGTGTCTTATACTTATCGTCGCATATAACACAATCGTCGCTTTGCCAATATTGATTGCTATAGTAACTCTTCGGATATGTGTCTTTGACGAGATACTCTTCGTCGGTGAACGGATACTTTTCGTACTTCTTTTCAAAGTTCTTGAAAAGTCCGTTCAGATACGTAACTGCTATCTGATCTTGACGACGAAATATTCCTTCGTTTTCTTTTATATTGTGCATAATATTTCAGATTATTTTAATGATGTTATACTTCTTCATAAAAAGTTCTCTTGCTTTCAATTCGCAATTTTTCTCACAACCTCGACATCCGTCGTATGGGTCGCTGTGACATCCATTTTTGACCGTTTCTTTGATTTGATACCAATCAGATTTAATATCTTCCGGCATTTCACTGTATTTGACAACATTGTGCTTACTTTGAGACATCTTCTCTTTCCATCTGTCAGCGTCTCGCCGTCTGAGTTCTTTCTGAATATCACTTATCTTGCTACGATACTCTCTTCTCTTTTCTTCAAGATTTCCGATTTCTGTATTAACGCTGTCTATTTGCTTCTCGAATCGGCTAATCTCGTCTCTCAGGCTTTCATCTGACCTTGGATTATACGGACTTAACTCCCACATATCCTGGTCGCTAATCCAGATGAACTTTCCTTCTTCTGTCTTATATTTAGATTTCTCAATGCCTGTAATCTTAGTCGGACCCGTCGACTCATACTTATTGCTGCTTCTTGCTTGCCAGTCTTTCTTTGGACGTATATAATCGCCGACCTTAAATTGTAATGGTCTGTCTGATATTAATATATAATATACTTGAGAAGCAAATGGAATGAGAATGTCTACATCAGTGTTATAATCAAGTACACATAACTCCTTTGCTTTATATCCATCTTCAGTAAGTTCGCATATCTCGTATAATTTGCGATAAGTGTGCTCTGTTGTAGATAGTTCGATGATGTTTCCAACTGAAAATCTTGGAGTTACGGGAGTTTTCTCAACAATGTTCTTTTCGAAATTCCAGTGATATCCGTTGTGTTCTAACTCGTTGAAGAATTGTTCACGCTGTTCTTTCGAAGCAAACTTTAAGTGACATAAACCAATATCGCACAAACTGATTATTCGTTTCTTTCCTTCAGCAGTATAGAATTCCCAATCAGTTGATTTGACATTAAGATACTCTGGTGTGCTTTCGAAGTAGACAACTGTTCCGGGTTTCACTAGATGCTGAACCCACTTTCCCCTGCTCCAATCCTGACATTCTTTTGATGGGAACAACGAACATTCTCCGTCTTCAGTGTAACGTCCGTCAAACATAAATGTCAGCGTTTGACCCTCAGCATTATTTACGCATACGTAGTTGAGTGACGTGTGGTCTAATGTCACGTATCCGAATGTCGGGCTATAAAGTCTTGTTCCTTCTGGACAATTCCTTAGAATCTCTGATATATTTTCCATTCGTTCTCTTTGAATATATTCTTTATTATTGTACTCAACAAACGACTTTTGGTTTATGATTTCTCTCTTAAACGACTCTATATTTGCGATTTTGATAAACAATTCAAACGAGCGCTTCTCTAATTGTTTATGTGCAAAATTTACGAATTCAATCCCGTCATCTATCCGACTAAAGTCTGGATAACTATCAAGCCAGACCTTGATGACTTAGACGAAGTTATGTACGACTTAGGAAAAGCAGAAGTCGATTTGAAGAAACTCGCGGACGACGGAGAGACTGATGCTCCAGACGCCGACGACAGGCTGGTCGAACGTCCTATAGACATCGATCACTGGAAGTATGTCTTCGAATTCTGGGGTCCGAGAGTGAGAAACGTGGAGAAAGAACACGTTCTTTGGTTATATGAGAAATACAGCGAGGGATTCAAGCATTTCTTCGAACTCACCAATCGTATTAAGGCACACAGTCGTCTGATATTTGCGGCCGGCATAGAGTACAATCTTCCTGATGAGATTGATTTGATGATTAAACCGAGGCAGATGTTCAGTAATGAGGGTGAGTTCTTGCAAGTGAAATTCGGTGTAGACATCAATTTCACAGGTCCGAAGCAACTCTTCCGCTTCTTGTCTAACATATATTCAATGACCGGTGCCTGGCATCTCGAAGTGAGCGCTAAGGGTTTTGTAGATCCTCAGTCGACTAGTCCGAAAGAGAATACACTCGCCCTCGACAGACTTACTCCACTCCACCAGTTAATGACTCACGGACCTCACGCAGAACAGTATTTGCAGAATGACAGCGAAGGACTGTTCCAAAAGTACGTTAATTTCTGTCGCTGCTTCTTCCACGAGCAGAAAGGAATCGTCCCATATATAAGAGAACTTACCGGATATACTCAAGACGACAGATATGTCTCTGACATCATACGTGAGTTTCTCTCTGACAGACGCACTCAGAAGATGAAAATAACGAAAGATATGGAGCATCTGATTGAGTCTAATCCGATTGATGCTGAGTTTGTACGCACGAACGAATATCCGGGTTATTACGTTTCGTCGCCCACTTCGATGAGATACAATGAGCACGCAGCAACGCTTGATATTGCCGACCCTTATATCCGCGGAGAGTTTGCCGATGATATTGCAGAGAGACAGATTTATCTCAAGAACTATTCGCTCAGAGTCACTAATAGAGCTTTGTGTATATTCGTTGCTTATCTCGGAACATTCTACAAGAGTTCAGGAATTGTAGAATAGACGACACATCAAGAAAATGACGTCACTGTTTTCTTCAACGGCTATATAGAGAGAAATGATTTCTGGGACGCATTGCAGGGATTCTTCGGAATTAAGTTTAACGAAAAAGACATCGAAAAAGTCATCAAAAAGTACTACAAGTAAAGAAGTGAAGCGCAACATAAGAATATACGAAGATTTACTCGACGACATAAGCAAAGACGACGTCAAGCAGAAAGACGCTAAGTCGTTGGTAGCAGGACTAGATACTGACAGTGTATACGATCCGTCAGATATTAATCCTGCTGAGTACGAGTTTATGATTAACTTTGAGATTTACCATCCAGACGAGGATAAAGCAAAAGTTCTCTTCGAGTCTTTGTGTGAGCATATGTCAGATTATCTTGATGCTAACAGAGGAATCCAGGAACATTCTTGTGTGATGATTTATACGATTCACGAAGAGTATCTTGTGAGCGATTGTGTCGCTATGACGACAGAAGGAAGAGACGGTCAATATGCAGTCGCTTCAATTAATTTCGCATTCAATCCGAAGTTTCACAATGTCAAAAGGATTTTACAATTTATCTACGGAGTCTACAAGATAGGAAACTGGAATCATCTCACTGAAGAGAATGTGCTTGATTGTCTAAGGGTGAATCTCAAGCGAGGTGCCGGAAGCAAGTGGATGCCAACGATGACTATAACCGGAAATGCTTGCGAGATTCTCGGTTTGTGTCTGAAAGGATTAGGTAAGAATCTTATATTCAGAGCTCGCAAGGATATGAAGAAAGTTTATAACTTCGCTCTTTATATGTACAACGGAAGTTCTTATGAATTTACTTCTCAGTTCATAGACATCACGAAGATAAATCACATCAGCGGTTTGATTTCGAGAGCAATCCAGCACGTCGACGGTGGAGTAGAGGGCAATAAGAAAATCAAGAGCGTGAAACTGAACGCTAAGATGAAGGAGTGGTTGTCCGGAATAGTCTATGATGAGAAGACTATCAATCGTATCGCCAGTATGTGTACATTCCAGATGACTGACTATACGAGTCCGTATGATGCACCTCAGTATCAGTCAGTGAGCGTAGATTCCTGGAAACTATGCAAGTTCTTCAAAGAACAACTTGCTCAGAATCCGAGAAAAGCACAGCAGTTCGCTTTGAAGACTATCAAAGGTGGAATCGAATTTGTGTTCGTCGCTTATCTTGGTTTGTTTGATATGGAGCCGTTACTCGGCAGTGACCGTTCTGTTCCTATGCAACTCTGCATTCTTTTCCACGGAGATGTCTATCACCCGGAAGCATATGCGAAGTTTGAGTCACTGACTTGTGACATTCATGAGAAACTTTTGGGAAAGAAGAAGTTCGACGTCGATTTATTCAATGATTTGTTTGATAATATGATTGCGAATAGCAATGAGTGATAATAGACTGTTTCTTTCTTTTGTTGTATAATTTATAAACGATATAATAATGAATATAATATGCCGTTTATTGAGATAACTCCCGATAGTGTATTACTATTTATGGCAAGCAAATCAAAAGAAGAAACATTTGAAACTACGCCAGAAGAATTGCGTGAAGTCGCACATTGTATAGAAAAACAACGTCCATTATATAGATGTGAAGATTTTAGTAATTGGGATAGTATAAATTGTTTACTTGGTATGAAAGATTGGGCTCCAATGATGTTTAAAATAACATATCAAGGCAAAGAAGATAGATGGGAATGGGATAAAGTCGAAGTGTGGAAAGGACATAGAAATTGGCTTTATATGTTTAACAGATACGTTCCGGAGAAAGAACTAGAATATTTCGAAAATGGATATAAAGAATATATAATAGAAACTAAACATACACTTGCATAAGTTTAGTAACAAATAAGAGTTCTTCTGAAATCGAAGAACTCTTATTGTTTGTCTATCATTTAGGCTGCGCCGCAGCACGCTTCTTCAACACATTCATCACTGTCGAACGGATACAAGTCAATTGTCCGGCAGAGAACACATCAACTGGTACACCGAGAATGTAATCCTTAACATCATTATTGATTACTTCATCGGCTTTGACGTTCTTTGCACTTCTGACATTCTCCACAAGTTTCTCGTACTTGGCTTTAATCTTTCTCAAGTCACCAAGTTCTTTATTGATATTCGTCTGCTCTTGGATAGCATTGAATTTCTCTTTCGCTTCTACTTCGAAGTCGAATTTAGTCTGAACCATACTATTGAACACAGATGACATATAGACGAAGGAACGACAGATTTCTTTCAGACGCTCGTAATCAACGATACTTATCTCTCCTGTGTTATGTGCGTGAATGATGTAGTCATTCTTACGGCAATTGAATCCGGGAATGACTATAGACATATTGCCTGAAGAGTTCGCACCGATATGATCAGATACTCGGATGATATGTCCATTCACATTGTAATACGACGAACGTTTTGCCTCGATAATGCTACCGTTCGCATCTGATACTATCTTCTTCAAATAATTCTCAATTTTGTCAGTCTTTCTCTCCATCTCCACCAATCTTTAATGGTTCATCATTATAAGTGAGTTCACTTCCTGTTAACTTCTTGATTGTTCCGAAAGGTAACTCAACGTAATCAAACTCAAAGTATTCTCCGGGAACATAGTCACCATAATCAGTGTCTCCGATAGCAGTGAACCAGCCAGGTTCATCAGACTTTAGATAATCTTCCAAGACTTGTTCTCTACTACGCTTCCAATAGCGACTAGTGTTCGCTTTCTCAGGAGCGTGCTCTATTATATAGGGAACTGCTCTTTGTGGACGAGAGTTAGATGCTAGTTCTCTTCCATCTCTTGCTATGAAAAGATATATTTCCGGGTTGTACATAATCTTCGTATTTGTTAAAAGTTTGATACTAATGCTTCTACAACAGGCTTGCGATTCTCTTCTTTTGCGCCCACTTGATAAGTATGCTCACGAGTCGTGATATTGAAGTTCTTCCAGAACTTGTCAATCATCTCATTCTTTCTGTAGTCATTATGATGCCAGGTAGACAAGATAAACTTCGCTTTCGTGTTACTCAGTAAGTTATACAAGTCTGCCTCATCCTCTTCTGTCCAACCCCCATAATAATCGACGAAACGTCCGTGATAAGGAGGATCGCAGTATATGAAATCATTCTCGTCAGTCTCAGCAACAACAGTTCGAAAGTCTTTAGGACTAAACGTCCACTCAGAACCTTTCATTACTCTTTGAACAGCATCAATCTGATTGAGAATCTTAGTGATGTACGCACCACGCAAGCGGTCCGGTTTCTTACAGAACGGAACATTGAATTCACCTTTCTTGTTGAAACGCATCAGACCGTTAAAGCAACATCTGCTCAAAAACAGAAAGTTGAACGGATCGTGAAAGGCATTGAATGCTGTTCTAATTTCTTTGTAGAAATCGTCACCACGCTCTTTCAAATGAAATGCATATAATCCGAGCATTGTTTCAAGAGTCTGTCTTGATATAACTCCACAGCGCAACATTTCGTAGAACTGAATAATGTGAGGATTCTTATCCGATATATAATGAGATTTGAATCGTTGTCCCACATTGAATCCGACGACTCCGCTTCCGAAGAAAGGTTCGACCCATCTGAAGTCAGACCGGCAAATTGCTTTGTCAGTCAAAAACTCGTCAATCCAAGGAACAAGTTTCGTCTTAATTCCTTGAATCTTGAGGGGCGGTACGATGATCTTCTCCATATGATGTTCAATCGATAATTTTGCTTTTTGAGCCAGTAGAGTTCCACTTATAAGTGAAACCTTTCTTCTGACTGATGAAACTGTCGTCTGCGACTCTGGTTATAGTTCCTATGTGCTCTACGTCGAGAGTTGCTATCTTCTTGGCGTCTGCATTATATATAAAGTAATATCCGTCTTTCTTGAAGACGATGAGTCGAGACGAATATCCGACAAGAGACAATCTGTCATTGCTTATCTGAGTGTACTGACGTCCATTAGAATTATACAGACAATAGTAGCCGTTCTTCTCTTTGATACAAGAGATTGACGATGACTGTGCGAATGCAACTGTTGTGCAAAGCAAAGTTACTATGAATAATAAAAGTTTCTTCATGATCAATACTTCCTATATAAAAAGTTTCTCGATTCGCCATAATGCTTAGTTATCTTGAAGAATAACTCCTGAGAACGATGTTTGATGAGCTCTAAAGTATACGGCTTCCAATCCGGTAAAACGAACTTTTCATCAAGATATTCAGCGATTAATTTCAACAATGCGACGCCGGCTGTCGTATGTACATCAGTCGGCATATTAATGTCGACGTTGTCGTCTACTCTAGTCATCTTCAAACCTTCAGAAACAGCCATATCGATGTTCTTCTTTTCTGCTTCTCTGTCCTCAAAACTTTCAGGACGATAATGATAGATTAAGAAATAAGCATCTTCTGGAGCATTGAAATAGAATCCGACGTCATCCCAGGTAAAATCGATGTCTGTATATGAATAATCACGAGGCGGCCGATAACACCTGACTTCGTTCATACACTTCTCTATTCTATTTGATATATCAGAACAATGCTCTTTCTTCAATAAGTCTCCATTTATACAAATAGCGACAATAGGATACTCATAGTTCGTGATATTGAACATACGAACGCTATCTGGTTCAATCGCAAGTTTTTTGTAAACGTATTCTTGCATAGAAGAGATTCCATTGTAGACAAAAGAACCAAGAGCAAGTATTTCGTCCTCTTTGTTCTCAAACATCGTATCGCTGTCAAAAGAAATGTCGCTCGGAACAATGTTTCCAGACTTCAGCATCTCTCTTATTGTCGCCTTTATCTTTGATTTGACTGACTTAGAGCGAGTGTCTAGTTCTTCTCTTTTTGATACGACGTCAACTTCTTTTATCTCCTTGACTTCAAACTTATATCCACATTCTTTCAGAGAATCGATATATTGATTTACAATATCATCGCTATCTTCGAAGAATGCGACACCATCACAATAGATAGAGTTTTCTTTATCTTTCAAAGAAACGATGGTTTTTCCGTCGCCTGCTCCGATACCAGATAACTCAGATACATCATATATTGCGAAATTTGAATAGTTCATATCAGCATCTTCAATATCAGTACATATAGTAAAGTACTTGTCGGGAACTGAATCCATATACTTCAGTTTCCGTGCTGATGACCAATGTGAATAATCTGTTAGTATTGCCTTCATCATTTGTTATTGTATTCGTCGATAATGTCAAACTTGTTCTGAAGAACTTTATTGAACTTACTCCTCTCAGAACGAGGAATAATCTCAAAGAAGTCACATTCTGGATACTCTTTATCGTTCAGCGTAAAGAACGACTGACAAACAAGATTCTTTGGATCAGGAATGATGCCTGTCTTATGAAGAAATATATGGATATTCTTTTCTTTATTATGAGGATGTACTCCGCAGTCGATGAGTTGGTCGTCATCAAGAACAAGAGACGTCTCTTCTCTCAATTCTCTAATCGCTGCTTCGATGTCTGTCTCGTCTGGCTCTACTAAACCTTTCGGAAAGTCAAAACCTGAGTTGCGAGGCTTATTCGTTCCGTGACATCCAAGTATGTCTCCGTTTGGATTGATAATGACTATTGCTGCCGTTATTTTCTTCATATTATTTTTCTTTAATGCCTGAATCTTCTTTGTAACTAGTTAGCATATACTTCATCATTGCATATGCTGCGTCGACGGGAGTCTCTCCGAATCTGCGAATATGCATTGTTGCTGTTCCTTTAATTTCATCAAAATGCATATATTTGCACGCATACTTCCCATTCCAACATCTTTCGATGATCGGGCGAATGTCTTCGTCAATGACTGGAAGAGCGTCTAATAGCCTACCGGAAGTCCAAGCCGGAACGCAGAACGCTTTCACTTCAACATCAGCGTGCGGAAGCGGCATTGGCTTTTCTCTTTGATACCCCCAGTACATATCTGCTGTATCTGAGTCAAGTCCCAACTCGATAAGTTTGAGACTCTCTTCTCTTGTCGTTGCTACTTTTGCTTCTGTCATATCTTCATCACATTAATTCTCGTTCCGGAATATTGTACTTCTCACACTCAGCCTTCAAGTCTTTGACCCACTCTCGGCAATCCTCTGCTGATATGAGAACTCCTTTGCGTTTAGCAATCGGAGTGCTCAGCAGATTAATCATCGCCCAAACGGGAGTCGTACATCTCTCTTTCGGAGTGTGAAGCGAACGCTCAAACTCTGTAATATCAAGCGCTTTCTGCTTTCCTGATGTATTATTATCGTTGTCCATATTTACTACAATTCTTTGATGTTGAACATTTTCGGTTTCTTCCACTCAGACTTCGGAATATCAAGACAGTCAGAGACTTTCTCAAACGTCTTAAGTTCTTCTTGCTTGATGTCTACATCTCTCCAGGAATTTCCAGATGGGTAACGAAGATAGTAAGTTTCTCCGTTATAGTGCTCGTTCAGTTCACTCTCAGGATGAATGTCGCTCTTGACAACATCTTCTTCATATATCCTGTTTCCGTGCTTATCACAAAATCCAGTATTGATTCTGTGGTCTACGATGATGACTTTCTTTGAATCAAGATTCAGATACACATCTCCGTGAATTCGGTTTCGGAATGAATCCAACCACACAGACTCGTAACCTTTATCTCTAAGAGTCTGTTCAAAAACTTCTGAGAACTGATTCCACATATCATAAGGAAAACTCTTAAACAGACGCTTATTGATATAGTATTCTACAGTCCGATGCTTCTTGAGTGCGCCCATCTTTCTCTCTCTATTTAATACTCTTCGTCGATAAAATACTTAGGCTCAACCTTCTCAGTCAGCCACACACCGTTGTTAGACAGCCAGAACTTGCAGCCGTCAGCATACATCTTCTTCGCATCAATCCTGATGATATGAACGTCCTTTCCGTGACGCTTACTGACATTCGTCGCAGTCTCTTCGTCCTTAGACAAATGAACGTGTAATCTAGTCATAGGAACAAGACCTTCCTTAACAATATGCTCATAGAACACTTCGTCAGTCGTTCCGTGGTACAGAACATCCGGAGGAGTCTGCTCTACAAGACCTACATCGACGGGAATCGAATGACCCTGACGAGCACGAATCTTTTTCTCATCATTAGAGAACTCATATCGCTGCTTGTTATTCGTCAGCGTGATTTCTTCCAAGAGTTTCTTAGAATATCCGAGTGACTCAAGTTCCTTGACGCTGCGCCATCCGTTCTTATCTATAAGACCCTGGTTGAAAGCATCGGCGTCGTGCCGAAGCAGAAACGCCAGATGCTTACCTTTCTTTACGAGTTCTTTCTCAGAAAAACTGTTATTACTCATAATATTAACTTACTTAATTGTTGTGATAGTACGATACCCTGCGCAGTTCCTCGTGAACACGCACCATAGCCAGAGTGTCCAGACAGCAGTAGTCCAGCAATGCTTTGCGAATCACCTGACGCTCATTCTCGTTCATATGCTTCATAGCAGGGAAAGCGTTCATAGCCATAGCACCGTTCTGAACACTCTCGTTCAGATTGTGATAGTTCAGTTCCTTGCTATTCGGGAACAATGCTGGCAGCACGCTCTTGATGCTGAACGAATCCTTCATAGAAGGCAGATAGTAGCAGCAGTGAACGAACGGATCCATCAAGTCGATAATATTACGCTCGATGCACAGCAGATGCTCAGCCAAATCGGGATACATCTGAGCCAGTTCCTTGATACGTCCGCATTCGAACGACTTGTTGTACGCAAGCACACAGACATCATTCGGAATGTTCTTCACAAGACTCTCAGCCAACGGGCGTCGAGGGTCCTCGTCCGGATTACCCAAGAACTCTTCGTGACGCAACTCAGCATCAGGATTATCCTTGATATGCAGAGAGTACTGGAACAGAACCTGCTGGTACGGGTGTGTACCAACGTACTCAGGAACAGCCGGCTGCACAGTCTCGAAGTCCAGATAATAAAGCGGATAAGTCAGAGTGTCCAGGAACTTGTCGATTCCCTCATAGTTGATATGAAAACTGTCGTCCAGCGTACACTCGACCTGCATCTTCTGAATTTCAGAACCCAACTTCACATTGTCCCTGATGTCCTCGAAAGTCACGATGCCGTTGTTCAGGTATTCGAGTTTCTTCTTCCACTGGGCACGATAGAGGTTGAACACAGACGGGTACTTGATGCCGCGCTTCTTCATACAATAGTCGATAAACGGACAGTCATACGGCTTCTTGCAGTTGAGATTCAGTTCAGTCTCCCACTCATCCTTTGAGTCGAGCACCTTCTTAGCCTGCTCAATCTTCGATGCAGTGTCCATCATCAAGGGCTCAGTGATGTACTTGTCGACGTTGACGACAGTGAACAAGTCGCTGAGAACGATTTCCTTTGATTCGGGTAGAGTGTACTCAGCATTCAGAAGAACGAGATTCACACCACTGACAGTGTAGCCGAGAGAACGCAGAACATATGTCTGATATGCCACATCAGGCAAGTACGCTGCTACTTTCTTTTCGACGTCCTTCTCGTCGCCAGGAGTGTGTGACGTGCTCTTGACTTCATATATAGTGTACTCGTGCAGACCAGTGTTCTTCAGAATGTCGACTGCACAGTAACAGTCGTCGTGTGCGAACGCAGCCTCAACGACTATCGGGGCGTTGTTGTCAAGCAACTTCTGAGTCAGTGCAATCATTCTGGATAAGTCAAGCGTCCCGTCGTCGTGAGTGACAACAGCAGACTGAGGCTCGCCGAAGAGTTTCTGAGCCAAGATGCCGATGTCTGTGCCGACAGACATCCTGGAGTCCAGAGCATCGTCCTGCTTTGCTTCTTCGGGTTTGTAGACGTCCATCCAGAGTTTCTTCGGGCACTGGTGGAAACTTGTGTACTTTGACTTTGATAACGTTGCCATAATTAATCTTATTTTATTATTGAATTTTCTAATTGTACTGAGAGAAGACGATTTGGTTTCATCTTTCTGCGACAAAGGTACGAAAAAAAGATTGAAGTACGCAAGCAATGGGAAGGAAAAGTGATAGATTTAGGAATGTTTAACTATTATGGGAGAAGAGAGTTAAGATTGAATAGAATGAGAAAGAAAAACTAAAGGACGCCCGGTTAGACGTCCTTTATTGTTTATGTATATACTTTTTACAGTAAGTCATAATTTTCTATCGTGGCAGTTCCATTAGTCCCCTCTCTTGGAAATGGTGTATCACGATATATTGTAGCATTATTATCTGCATATATATCAAACAAACTGCCAAAAGAAGAGCATTGTATTATGTAGAATACTTGAGGGTCTGAATTATTAGAGCCTTGCTGAGCAGCAAAATTAGCTTTTTGACTATCTAATTCACCATCGATATTAACAGTTGAATAAGCTGTTACGCCTATATTTAGTGACTTTGTTCTAAGTGCATCAGCAATAACACTACCTTTACTACTACCATATTCACAATATATTCTAATAATTCTGCCTGATTCATGTGTTGTACTACAATTGTTTATATAAGAATCGTGGTTTAATCCATTAAAATAACCACAGCAATTAATTTCTATAACTCTTGTGAGAATGTTATTATTATCTACTGTATTTCTATGATAATTAAATCCGTCACGGTTGTTATTACTTGCTTCGCATTCTTCAAGATAATAACTTCCGCCTAAAGCATTAAGTCCATTTGTAGAATGAGAATTAAAGAATTTGCACCTGTAAAATACGCAAACCTTAGTAAGTTCGCTAAGAGAAACATTTAATGCTCCATGACCTCCATTAAATACAATATTTTCTACGTAACATCCATTTTTAATATGTATGGGATATTCTGACGCAGACTTACATTTCATTTCTACACTCCCAATGCCAATAAGGTTGATTTCTTTATCAACCGATAAATTGCTAGTAAAGTGCTCTCCGCAAACAAAAGTTCCAGGCAATAGTATAAGAGTGTTTAAATCGGATTTAGCCAGTGCCACATCTAATGTCTTTAATGGTGCTGAAATCGTAAGACCACTATTTTCATCATTTCCATTAGGAGAACAATAGTAAGTTGCAGTATATTCATTATTTTTTTGCATCTTTTTTACATCTGTACTCCATCCAAATACATTTCCGTCTCTACTTATGTCGATAGGAATTGTGTAACTCTGAAACTCAGATGGTAAAGTAACTTTCTTTGCAGAATCATAATTATTACTGTGTATCTTATTAGAGAAAAATGCCTTAGAAAGTTCCTCTGATAGTTTTCTTACTTCATTATTTAATATAGATGTTTTACTATCAAGTTTTTCAACTGCGTTGATAACTTTAATATAAAAAACGGCTTTGTATGTTTCTTTTACAATAAATTCATTGGAAAGATAAATTTTTCCTATTGATGGATAGTCTTCAAATAAAATAATTCTTGGAAAATCAGATGCAAGATTAGATTGCCAAAGTATATTATCATTTGCATCAGTTATAGAAACATAAGCATTGGAACGAGGTGCTGCATCAATATACACACCTTCGTTTGTAGACCTATGTTCTTCTGTAATGTTATATAATGGACTCTTCCATCTAGAACTGTCACCTGAAAATGATAAATCTTGCATATAAAATCCTGGTCTAATAGATACAGGCTCTAAATCGGATTTAATCGCTAATTCTTCTTTTATGCTGCTAATTGCTTCGCCTTGATCGGCTATGGTCTCTGCATTTGATATTGTACGTTGTTGAATTTCTAGAACTTGCTCACTTAACTCTTCAACTATATCTTTAATATTCTTTATTGGTTTACAATAAGGATTAGGATTAACTGACTTTTCGGAAGAAACATATAACTTAGCAGCAGTCGGATAATCAGAAAAACTGAAAGATTTTGGAAAATCAGCAGCATTATTACTTTGCCAAAGTATGTTATTATTAGTATCTACTAATGAAGTATAAGCATTAGAACGAGGAGCACAATCTACAATAATACCTTGATTTTGCTCTGAAGTAGCAATATCATAAATCTGGCCTATCCACTTCGAAAACGATTGATATGATAAATCTTGCATGTAAAACCTATCGCCAGAAAAAGTGGGAGTTAAAACAGCACATTCAACTACGACATATTTTGTTACTCCACCACTCTTGACAAGATTATCACTTCCAACAGTAGGCTCATCGTCCACACCTTGCCAATTAGCAACATTAGTGAAAGTAGCGGTAGTAGTGGCATCGGTTTCCATGTAGCGATACTGTAGATACTTATTGTCACTAGTCACAAAACGAACGCTCATTCCTCCCTCTCTAATTTCTAACGGAACGTTATTTCCACTTAAAGCATCAGCAAGAGTCTCATATGTCTATCCAGTTGCTTTGCTTATATCATATACAACACCAGTGTTAACGACTGTGCTTTCATTGATTTTTATTCTGTTTAAACCCATATATTTTATTCATTTTGAAACGTAAATTTGTAAGACATTTTCTAAAACAAAACTTACCTATTCTTGCCCCAATTTAGACAAGTTTCGATAGGGTCGCCAGATTTAACTCTCTGTTAATCAGAGAGTTTTATTTTAAAACTTACAACCCGTCCTGGGCAAGAATAGGTAAGTTTCATTCTTCGATTTGTAAACAAGATTGAGAAACAACCGACCCAAATTTGAAAATGTTATATGGCATTAAACAAAATAAAAGTCAACGACACTACGACAGTCAACACTGGAGT